>WLWH01000756.1_pt1 | contig 25479 bp, 27 predicted proteins | sample 6712741 | NCBI WGS metagenome assembly WLWH01 (sample SAMN12718694, study PRJNA515312) | sponge metagenome | isolation source: marine sponge | host: Mycale hentscheli | place: New Zealand: South Island, Marlborough, Capsize Point | collected 2003-05-01
AAATGGTAAAAGAGTGGACAGGTGCGTGGGTCCATAACTCTGAGTTTGAAGCTAAACAACCACAATTAGAACCACATCCTGTAGGCGCTGACCCACAAGGTTTAATGCATGCAAGACCTGCAAGAGTTGAGTTTCCAGTACAAGATATTTTACCTAACAATCCATTTACCACAACAGGTGGCTCTCAAACTTTAAGTGTATCTTATCCTTCTAATCAAATTAACGAAGGAACATCTTATGTTAGATTTCAATCTGTTAAAGAAATAGTGGGAGGTGTTGCAATTGCAACTTTACAATTAGAAACAACTTTAAATGGTGCAATTAATGATACAGTTAATACTTTAACTTTAACTAGTTCTGCAGCATTTCCAAACGCTGGTTTTATCTTAATAGAAAAAGTAGATCAAGATGCGACTAGTTCAACTTTTGGAAGATACATAAATGAAACAATTCAATATACAGGTAACAATACAGGTACAGGAGTTTTATCTGGATTGACAAGAGGCACAGCTTCTCCATTTAGAGGAATAACACCACCTAATACTACAGCAACTACTCATGCAAACGGAGCAAAGGTTTTTGGATCATATTTAGCAACAGCAATTGCAACTACTGTAGAAGTTGGTCCTACATTACCAAACGGAACACAAGCAACCGAACAACAATTTAATTCAATAACAGTTCCTTTAGTATCTAATGCTGGAAGCACAGCAACAGGAGGCGGTTTTCAGTGTACAATTGGACCCGTAAATGATAGAGCTTAATTATGGCTGGATATACTTACGCAAATTTAACAACAGATATTAGAAACTACACAGAGGTAGATGCTAATGTTCTTACTGCTGCGGTTATAAATAGGTTTTTAGAAAATGCCGAATTTAGAATTAATCTAGATTGTCCTATGGATTCAGATAGAGTTCAAGATGAAGCGCAATTTGCACAAAATTTTAATACTATTACAGTTCCTACAAAAACTTTATTTGTAAGAGGTGTTCAAGTATTTAATTCTACATCAGCAGTGACTGATCAAGGATTTTGGTTAGAGAGACGTGATCAAACTTTTATTACAGAATATGTAGGAGAAGCTACAGGTCCTTCAGGAGGATCTACAGGTCAAAATGTAAAAGGTTTACCTAAGTACTATGCTATGTTTGGTGGTGCTACAACAGGCACTAATACTGCTACATCAGGAGCTTTATTAGTTGCTCCTACACCTGATCAAAATTATAAATATATCATTCATTGTAATGTTATGCCAGCTGGTTTAGAAACTAATACTGCTGGGACTTATATAAGTAATTATTTTCCACAAGGGTTATTATATGCATGTTTAGCAGAAGCATTTATGTTCTTAAAAGGTCCAACAGACATGTTGACACTATATGAAAATAGATATAAAACTGAACTACAAAAGTTTGCAGCAATGCAAGTGGGAAGAAGAAGACGAGACGATTACACGGATGGAACAATAAGAATACCAATCGAGTCAGCGCCTCAGTAATTAGGAGAAAAAATTTATGGCAATATCATCAGCAATTTGTAACAGCTTTAAACAAGAAATTTTAGTTGGTACACATAATTTCACAGCATCATCTGGAAACTCTTTTAAAATAGCTTTATACACAAGTTCAGCATCTTTAGGTGCGGGAACTACAGCGTATAGTACATCAAACGAAATATCTAACACATCGGGATCAGCTTATACAGCTGGTGGAAAAGTAATTACAAGTGTTACTCCAGCTTTAGATGGATCAACAGCATGTTGTGATTTTGCAGACGTAAGTTTTACTTCTGCTTCTTTTACAGCAAACGGATGTTTAATTTACAACGATACACAATCAGATAAAGCGTGTGCAGTAGTTGCTTTTGGTGGAGACAAAACTGTATCAAGCGGAACTTTTACAATTCAATTTCCAGCAGCAGACGCATCTAACGCGATTATTCGAATAGCGTAGAGGTAACGACGGATGTCCGTTACTAGAACTTTTACAGTAACGGTAGTCAGTACCGGTTCAGGAAATAAATATTTTATTGATGGAGTACAACAAGCCACTTTACTTTTAGGTGAGGGTGGTACATATAAATTTGATCAATCAGATAGTTCAAACGGTAGTCACCCTTTAAGATTTTCAACAACTAGTGATGGAACACATAGCGGAGGTGACGAATATACAACAGGCGTAACTACAAATGGTAGTCCAGGAAATTCTGGAGCTTACACTCAAATTGTAGTAGCTGAAAGTGCACCAACTCTTTACTATTATTGTACAAATCACTCAGGAATGGGTGGACAAGCTAATACTGTTGACGGAAACTCATGGGGACTTATGTCCTGGGGTGCAAACGAATATGGCAGTCAAGATTCTATTGATGTTACACTAACAGGTGTATCTGCTACTTCTAGTGTAGGCACTGTAGACGCTTTTAATACAGAAGGTTGGGGTAGACAAGAATGGGGTAATTCTGCTTGGGGTGTAGATTATTCTGTACAACTTTCAGGTCAATCAGCAACTTCTGCAAATGGTAGTTTAACAACTTTTGATACACAAACTGTTATACCAACAGGAGTTAGTGCAACATCAGCTGTAGGTTCTACAACTTTTGTTGGTTTGACTTTTGCAGATCTAACAGGTGTACAGGCTACATCAGAAGTAGGTGATTTTGATAACGCAGGAACTTTAGTTGGTTGGGGTAGAAATGGTTGGGGTGAAGAACCTTATGGAGATTCATTTAATAAATTAGTTCAACCAGCAGGATTAAGTTCAACATCTAGTGTTGGATCACTATCATCTACTATAGAAAATTTTGTACCTATTACTGGAGTTAGTTCTACATCTGCAGTTGGTAGTTTAACATCTATTATAGATTGTGTGGTTGTACCTACAGGACAGTCAGCTACTTCTAACCTTGGTACACCTTTAATAACACAAGCTACCATTGGATTAACAGGAGTTTCAGCAACCGCTACAGTTGGTGGTATAATTCTTGATGCATTAACCGTTGAGTTATCAGGACTACAATCAACATCTGCCGTAGGTTTATTACAAGAACAAATTAGAGAAATTCCAACAGGTCAACAAGCAACATCCTCTGTAGGATCTTTAACAGTTGGAATAGGAGTTCCATTAACTGGAGTTTCAGCAACTTCTGCTGTTGGTGAAATTATAGGTATACCTATGACAGTAGGATTAACAGGACAACTTGCAACATCTAGTGTAGGTACAGATTTAATTCTTAAATACTATGGAAGGCTTACTCCTAAGACTAGTACGGGGTACTCAAGGAAAACACCTAAAACGTCGGTTAGTGGATACTCAACTAAGACGCCTAAAAATACTACAGGATATGTAAGAAAAACTCCTGCATAACATGTTTGACTTAAAACTTAATAGACTATATAAATACAACACTTAGGAGAATAAATAATGGCATCAACTTATACGGATCTCGGTTTAGAGCTAATGGCAACCGGCGAAAACGCTGGTACTTGGGGAACAAAAACTAACGCAAATTTAAGTTTAATTGAACAATTAACTGGTGGTGTTAATTCTCAAGCTGTAACTGATTCAGGAACACCAACAGCTTTAACAATAGCAGACGGTGCTTTAACAGGTACTGCTCAACAAAGAGTTATAGAACTTACAGGCTCAATAACTGGAGCAAGAGTTGTTACTTTTCCATTACTTACAGAAAATTTTTACATTATTAAAAACGGCACTTCTGGTGCATACACAGTACAACTAAAAGCAGCATCTGGTTCAGGTGCAACTGTTACTTTTGCAGCAGATAATAAAGGATATAAACTTATTTATCTTGATGGTGTTGCAACAAACACCGGTGTTTTTGAAGCTGTGTTTGGTGATGTAACTCTTACTGGAACAGAAACTTTAACAAACAAAACTCTAACATCTCCTAAAATTGGAACTTCAATTTTAGATACAAGTGGAAACGAATTATTTAAATTAACTGCAACAGGTTCAGCAGTAAACGAATTAACATATGCAAACGCAGCTACCGGAAACAAACCTACATTTACTGCGTCTGGTGGTGATACTAATATCGGTGTATCAATACAACCAAAAGGTTCTGGAACAGTAACTATTGATGCTTTAACTTTTCCGGCAGCAGACGGTTCTGCAAATCAAATTTTAACAACTAATGGTTCTGGAGTTTTATCTTTTGTAGATAATTCTGGTGGAACGGATTGGCAAGCAGTTCAAAGTTCAGCTACATTTACAGCAGTAGCTGGAAAAGGATATTTTATTAATACAACAAGTAATGCAATAGAAATGGATTTACCTGCAGGAACTTTAGGAGATGAAATATCTTTTATAGATTACGCAGGAACATTTGATTCTAATGCACTTACAATTGATCCAAATGGATCTGAAAAAATTGCAGGTTCAACAGCAAGTTTAACAGTTTCGGTAGAAAGAGCAGCAAATACTTTAGTGTATACAGATTCTACACAAGGTTGGTTGTTAAAGAATAAATAATGGCTGAGTATCGTGAAATACAAGGACAGGCAGTTCAATCCCTGTCTTCAAGCACAGGCACTATTGAAGGCCAAATTTGGTATGATAACGCTAACGGTCTCTTTAAATTAATTGCAGCTACGAGCGCAGGATCTTGGGCAACTGGTGGAAGTTTAGCAGCAGGAAGACAATCAGCAGCACAAGCAGGAACTCAAACTGCAGCTATATTAGCTGGAGGTCAACCACCAAGCGGTTACACAACTGACACTTCTTATACATACGATGGTTCATCTTGGACCTCAACTCCTAGTTTAGGAACTGCTAGAAGAACAGCAACTATGCTTGGAATTCAAACCGCAGCAATTTTAGCTGCATCAACTGCTTCTTCTCCACCTCAAACTGCTATTACTGCAACAGAAGAATGGGGTGGATCAAGTTGGACAGCAGGTGGAGCTATGAATACTGCACGTTATGGATCTTATGCCGGAGGAACATTAACACAAGGAGTTGTTGCCGGTGGATCTGGTCCTCCTGGTTATAAAAATAACACGGAAGAATATAATGGAACTTCTTGGACAAGTGTAACAAACATGCCACAAAATTATGGCACTGGAACATCTGGTTCTGATTCACAACTTTCTATGAATTGTGTTGCAGGAGGTCCTGGTAATCAAACTACAAATTTAGTTTATGATGGAACAAATTGGACTACTGGTAATGCTTTAAGTGGATCTGGTAGAAGAGGAACCGGAGGCGCTATGCCTTCATCATCTTCTCCTGGGTTTGTAACTGGTGGAGAAACTGCAACAGTTAATCCAATAACTACTACAGAAGAATATGATGGAACTTCGTTTAGTTCGTCAACTGCCATACCTTCAGCACATAGAGATCCTGCTAATGCTGATGGAGGAACAGGAGCAGCAGGTTTAGTTTCAGGTGGACATAGTTCAACAGCAATATCTAATACTGTTTTTGAATGGACAGGGTCAGGAATAACAGTAACAAAAACTATAACAACAAGTTAAGGAGGACAAACTATGGCAAACAAAACATACCAATATTGCGTATCAGAAAACTGGGGAAAGGGTTTTATTACAAACGAAGATTCTATAAAACTTTTACCTTTAGGTTTTCCTGGTAATCTTTGGAGAGTGCCTGCTAACAATCAACATGCTAACAGATGGATTTCTGGAGTAGCTGGAGATAGAAAAACTTTATCTGAAGCACAAGCGATTGTAGATGCAGAAATTGTTTCAGGACAAAATGCTTGGGATTCTAATAATGTTGAAGGCGAATCAGCCGAACAAAAATTAGCAAGACTAAACATTAGACCAGTAGAAATAACATTGGAGGAATAATAAGTGGCAACTTATTACGACATATTTGGACAAAAGGTACAATACCTTTCATCAGACCCTAGCCCGGTATCAGCGGGACAGGTTTGGTATAACTCGAGTTCTAACACAGGTAAATTTCAAGGGTTTAATCCCGGTGCTTTTACATCATCCCCTGCTTTAAATACTGCAACAAGAGCTATGGTTGGATCAGGAACTCAAACAGCAGCAATTAAAATTAATGGCGCTAATCCTGGAACAAACTATTCATCTCTTGTTGAAGAGTATAATGGATCTTCTTGGAGTGAAGTAAATAATACTCCAACTGGAACAGACCAAAATAATAGAGGAAATGTCGGAGGTCAAACGTCAACATTTATAACAGGAGGTATAGCTCCTGGAGCTCTTCAAACTGCTACTCATGAGTATGACGGAACTAATTGGACATCAGGTGGAGCACTTTCAGACTCAAGAGGTGATGGAGCAGTTTTTGGAGTAATAGATTCAGCAGTTCTTACAGGTGGTTATAATCAATTTAGTCCTCCTTATTGGACTAATGCTACTGAAGAATATAATGGAACTGCTTGGACAGCAGGTGGAGCTACACCTTTAAATACAGTTGGCTCTATTGGAATTGGTACTGCAGAAGCATCTGGAATGATTATTGGAGGAAATGAACAACCTAGTAATAGTTATCCAAGCAAAGCTGCTGTTTCAAGAACACTAAGTTATAATGGAAGTAGTTGGACAAGTTTAAATCCTCAAGTAAATGCAGGAGTTGTAAGAATAGGTTTTGGAAGTATGTCAGCAGCTGTTATTGCAGGATCGTCAGCTACTCCGGCACCTACAACTGCAAGTGAAATATGGGACTCAACTTGTTGGACTTCAGGTTCAAATTTAGCTACTGCACATTACAATGGATCTGGAGCTGGAACGGGAAGTAGTTCTGGTTTAATTTGTGGTGGTCAAACACCTCCAGGTGCTAATATAACAACAGTAGAAGCCTGGAATTCAGGACCAACAACAAAAACAATTACAACAAGTTAAAAATTATTATGGCAAGTTATATAAATATACATGGAAACAATATACCGATCAGAGCTTCTGATCCTAGCAATCCTCTTTTAGGAGAAATTTGGTACAACTCAACAACAAATCTTTTAAAAGGAAGATTAGCTAGTGGAGCAGCAGCTTGGTCTAGTTTGGCTAATAGAAATAATGGAATGGATTCAAATTCTGGTATGGGTGGAACAATTACTGATGCTGTAGTTTTTGGTGGTTATCAAGCACCCGGTAATCCAGCTCCTATTCCTGCAGCACCCGGTGTAGGATATTCTGCTATCACAGAAAAATGGGATGGAACAGCATGGACTAATACAGGTGCAATGAATAATGGTGGTAGTGGAGTGGTTAGTTGGGGAGCTTCATCATCAGACGCAATTGCAGCTAACAGATATGCAGATAGACCAGGAGCCGTTTTATATACAAATTCTACTGAAAGTTTTAATGGATCTACTTGGACAAGTTTAAATAATTCAAACGTAAACAAAGAAGGTGCGGGAGGAACAGGAGGACCTACAAGTTCAGGTTTTTCTTGTGGAGGTAATCAACCTCACGGTGCAACTAATACTGCAGCAGCATCTGAAACTTGGGATGGAACTTGTTGGACTGCTGGAAATGCAATTAACACACCAACCTCTAGACAAGGAGCATCAGGAAGCCAAACTGCTGGTGTTATAGCAGGAGGCCAAGCAGGTTATCCTACTACTAAAAGAAATAATGTAGAAGAATTTGATGGTACATGTTGGGCAGCGGCAAACGCTTTACCTGGAACTAGAAATGGTTTATCTAAAACAGCTCAACCTCAAACAAACTCTGTATTTTTTGGAGGAAATGATGGAACAGCTACACCATATAGTCAAAATTTAAATTACGACGGAACTAACTGGACTACTGGACCTTCAATGGGAAGACCAAATGTAGCTCAATGCGGTACAACAGGACCCTCATCTTTATTAGCAGTAGGTGGTGCTCCTTATAATACTTTAACAGAACAATTTTTACCTGCGGGAACAGCATTAACAAAAACATTCTCAAGCAGCTAATATTGACTTTACTTTTATAAAGTATATAAATTAGAAATTAGAAATTAATAAAGGATAAAATATGTCAGAAAAAAGAAATATAAAAGAACTTGTAGATAAAGAGTCAGATAATTTACATAATATACTAGACCCAAACGATGTTACCGATTTTAAAGGTATGGTTGATGAATTAAGAGACACTTGGACTAAAAAACAAATTTTTAGAACTGAAACAGAAATGAGATTTTCAGTTTTAAATGATTTAAAATATCCAACAAAAGCTTCAAAATATTGGCAGTGTGTTAGAGAACAAAATGTTTATCTAGAAAATTTGATGAGTTTATCTTTTGAATACAGAAGAGATGAAGTAAAATTAAAAAGACTTGAACAAAAATTAAAAGAAGAAAAAGATCCATTAAAAAAAGAACTTATTCAAATTGACATTGATGAAAAAACATATGCTAAAGCTAATATGCAATTAACAGCAAAAGATAGAATGAGAGAAATTAAATTATGGTCTCAACTTAAAAAAGAAAATGATGATGGTACATTTGATAAAACAAATGTAGATACACATCAATTAGAATCATATCATAAAATAATGATTAATAGAAAAGATACTTTAACTGCTGGATCAAGTCAGCCCGAAGTATTTAATGTACTTGGCCAATTACAAACTATCGAACGTGTACAGAAAGAGAAGGGACAAATTGAAAGTACCAAAAGAGAAACTTTATCTCAGGAATCAAAACTTAGAGCTAAACCCGAATAATCAAAAAGAAACTAGTTACTATAAAAAAGTAAGAGATCATATTAAAAAAACTGGATATATTGTAAATCCATTATTAGTAGTTGAAGATGGTGATAGATATAAAGTTGTTTACGGTAATAATAGATATTTATCTGGATTAGAATTAGGTTTAAAAGAATTTCCAATTCAAGTATTGAAAAATGATGAAGTCGATACTATAAAGAATGCAGCAAAAAGTTATAAAGAAATAAATTTAAATGAATTTTGAATTCGTATTTTTAGGTCAGTCTGTATTAAAGTATCAAGTACCATACGATATTTATATAAGTATTAATCATATTTACGAATCAAAGTTTAAAGAATTAAAACCTGCTAATAAGCAATTAGTTGGTAAAATAAAAAATGAACATAGTTTGTTTTATAATGGTAACGATCAAAATGAAATGAAAGAACATAATTTATTATCTTTAAATATTTTAAAATGGTTTGAATCATGTTACAAACATTATTTAGAATGGAATAAAATAAAAGACTATCACATACATTTAAATTCTATTTGGGTAAATGAAATGAAAGAACATGAATATAATCCAGTGCATGTGCATCAAGGAACATTGTTTTCAGGTTTGTCTAGTGTAATGATTTTAAAGTTACCACAAAGTTTTGGTGTAGAGTATTCATCAAGTAAAAATCCTCAAAATGGAAAACTTCAAATGTATGGTTCTTCATCTGGTCAATTTGCTAATATAGATTATCAACCAAATGTAAAAGAGAGAGACTTTTATGTTTTTCCATATGATATGAGACATTCTGTTTATCCTTTTAATGGACCAGGTGTAAGAAGAACTTTAGCTGCAAATTGTGATGTAGATTATAATCCTACTCAAAATAGAGGAATATCTTAATGTACGAAAATAAATTAATAACGGAACCAAAATGGAAAAGTTGGATTGTTGAAACTACTGCTCCACTACTTTCACCAGAACAATGTAAAATGGTTATTGATTGTGGAAGAAACCAACCTCCACAAAAAGCACAGGTAGGTACGGATAAACCAGGTGGTGGTGTAGATACAAAAAAAAGAGTTACAACTATTTCTTGGATACCATTTGAAGCGCTACCACAATTATATCAAACGTTGGATACTTTTATTCAAAGAACAAATTTAAATCATTTTGGTTTTGATGATATTAAAATTACAGAACAAGCTCAATTTACAGAATACCCAGAGGGCGGGTTTTATGATTGGCATATGGATACAGATATTGTTATGCAACACGAACCTCCTGTAAGAAAAATATCTATGACTTTATTATTAAATGATCCATCAGAATTTGAAGGAGGACATTTAGAACTAACAACACCAGGTAATTATAAACCTATGAAACAAGGACATGCAATTTGTTTTGCATCATTTTTAAATCATAGAATTAATCCTGTTACAAGAGGAATGAGACAATCTCTTGTTGTTTGGTTTGGGGGTAAACCATTTAGATGATTAAAGAACATTTTTTTCCAACAATTATTTATGCAAAAGATATACAAATTGATAATAATTTATTATCAAATGTAATTGTAGAGATGTCTAAAACAGATGAAGGTATTAAAAAAACAAATATGCACGGTTGGCACTCTAGAGATCTTAATACATCTCATAAAGATTTTGAGCCATTAGTTAAAGAATTATACAATATGCAAAATGAAATTTATGAAGAAGAATGGTTAGATAGAAAACCCATGTTAGGTAATTTATGGGCTAATTTAAATCCTCCAGGTGGATATAACAGACCCCACATTCATGCTAATTCTTTATGGTCAGGTGTATATTATGTAAAAGCAACAGAAAATTCAGGAAAACTTGTTTGCAGTGATCCTAGACCAGGAATACAAATGAACATGCCTGTTAGAAAATCGGGTACTCCTCCGCAACATTTATGGAGAGAGTGTCATTTAGCACCTATATCAGGAAGAATAATAATGTTTCCTGCTTGGTTATGGCATTGTGTTGAACCTAATAATAGTGATGATATAAGGATATCTGTTTCATTTAATTTTGTACAGGATGGTTTTAATGTTTAATAAATATCAAGTAATCAAAGGTGCACTTAGCTATGAACTAGCTAACTTTTGTTTTAATTATTTTCTTCTTAAAAGAGATGCTGTTAAATGGTTATATGAAAACAATGTTGTTTATGAAAGTGGTGTGCTAGGAACTTGGAATGATAGACAAATACCTAATACTTATTCTCATTATGGAGATCCTGTAATGGATACATTATTAGTTAAAATGCTACCAATAATGAAACAACACACAGATTTAGAATTAATTCCTACATATTCTTTTGCACGAGCTTATAAAAAAGGAGATTGTTTACATCGACATAAAGACCGACCTGCTTGTGAAATATCTACAACCTTAAATTTAGGTGGTGATCCTTGGCCTATTTTTATAGATGGTACAGGAGCAGATAATGTCATTGATGAACGTAAAAATCTTGTTAAACCTAATGCTCCAGCAGGCACGAAAGTCTTGCTTGAAGTAGGGGATATGCTAGTATATAGTGGATGTGAACTCGAACATTGGCGAGAGCCTTTTGAAGGGAACATTTGCGGTCAAGTATTTCTACATTATAATCATGTAAACGGCCCATTTGCTAAAAAAAATATATTTGACGGTAGGCCTATGTTGGGTATACCAGAAATTATAAAATAGTATTATAATGAGGTTATATGTTACAAAAACTAGGATTCCTACCAGGTTTCAATAAACAAGTTACATCTACGGGTGCAGAGTCTCAATGGGTAGATGGAGAAAACGTTCGTTTTAGATATGGCACACCAGAAAAAATAGGTGGTTGGAATCAATTAGGTGCATCAAAACTTACAGGTGCAGCTAGGGGTTTACATCATTTTGTAAACAAAGCATCTACTAAATTTGCAGCTATAGGCACTAATAGAATTTTATATGTATACTCTGGTGGTGTGTTTTATGACATCCATCCTTTAGTTAATCCATCAGGTACAGCAATCACAAATGCATTTAGCACGACTAACGGATCACCAACTGTAACACTTACATTTGGTAGTGCACATAGTTTTCAAGCAGGAGATATAATTTTGTTTGGTGACACAACTACATTTAGTGCTATTACAAATTCTAATTTTGGTGCTTCAGATTTTTGTGACAAAACATTTATGGTAACTAGTGCACCAAGTTCCACTACTATAACTATTACAATGCCTAGCAATGAAACAGGAAGTGGTGCAACTACATCAGGTGGTATAAAATTTTTTCAATATTATCATGTTGGACCAGCAGAACAAATAGGAGCGTTTGGTTGGGGTATTGCATTATGGGGTGGTAATATATTAGGTGCATTAACTAATACTTTAAATGGAGCTATTAGTGCTACGTCAGGAGGAAATAATGGTTCTGCTACAGAAATTACATTAACTAATGCGGCAGGTTTTCCATCTACGGGTACAAACCATGTTACAATAGGAACAGAAGAAATATCATACACAGGTATTACGGGAAATAAATTAACAGGTATAGGAAGAGCAGCTAGAGGAACTACGGCTACCACTCACTCTAATGGTGCAACGGTAACTAACTCATCTTCTTTTACTGGATGGGGATCACCAGCAGCCAACACTGATAAAGTAACAGATCCTGGTCTATGGTCCTTGGACAATTTAGGATCAACATTAATAGCTTTGATACATAACGGAGAATGTTTTGAGTGGGATGGTGATGCAACCAATGCAACAGCAACACGTGCAACTATTATATCAGGTGCACCAACAGCATCACGTGATATGTTAGTATCTACACCGGATCGTCACTTAGTATTTTTTGGAACAGAAACAACTATTGGAGATAAAACTACACAAGACGATATGTTTGTAAGATTTTCTTCTCAAGAAAATATTAATGACTATACACCTACGGCTGAAAATAGTGCCGGTACACAAAGACTGGCCGACGGATCACGGATCATGGGTGCTAAACTTGGTAGAAATGCCATATACATTTGGACTGATACATCTTTATTTACTATGCGTTTTGTTGGAACTCCTTTTACATTTGCTTATGAACAAGTAGGTACTAACTGCGGATTGATTGGTATGAATGCAGCAGTAGAAGTTGATGGTGCTGCGTACTGGATGTCAGAAAATGGTTTTTTTAGATATACAGGTAAACTAGAATCAATGGACTGTTTAGTAGAAGATTATGTTTATGATGATCTTAACACAACATCTAATCAATTAGTTTATTGTGGTATTAATAACTTGTTTGGTGAAATTACTTGGTTCTATCCAACGTCTACATCTAATGTAGTTAACAGAGCAGTAACGTATAGTTATCTAGATTCAACTGCTAAAAGACCTATATGGTTTACTAATGCAAGTTCTTTATATCCAAGAAGTACATGGGAAGATTCATCTGTATTTGGTTTACCACATGGAACTAAATACAATGCGAGTGATGATGCATCTTACGATGTAGTAGGAAACACAGATGGCACAACAATTTACTTTGAACATGAAACAGGAGTTAATCAACAAGAAGCAGCAACAAATGCTGTTGCAATTCCTGCTAATATTACATCTGGTGATTATGATATTACGCAAAAAGTAATTAGAGGAGCTGCAACTAACATGGCTGATCTTAGAGGTGATGGTGAAAACATTATGAGAGTTAGTAGAATTATTCCTGATTTTATATCTCAACAAGGAAACGCAATTGTACAATTAGATTTAAGAGATTATCCAAACGATACAGCTGCTAGCTCGTCGTTAGGTCCGTTTACTGTAGCGTCTACAACAACAAAAGTAGACACACGTGCAAGAGCAAGAGCCATAGCTCTTACAATATCTAATACTGCTGTTGATACTAGTTGGAAATTAGGCACATTTAGATTAGATATACATGCAGGCGGAAGAAGATAATGGCAAAAATAGTACAATCATTAACCAGAGCTAGTCCAGAGTATGAAGAAGACGTTGCACAATCTTTAATTAGAGATTTAGATGCTGTGTTAGAAAAATTAAACAGTACATTTCAAGAAGATTTAAAACAGGAGATAGAAGCTAGAAGTTTCTTTTTAGATTAATGGCAGTAGTAAACCAATATAAATTTGTAGGTATAGATAATAGCACAAGTGGTAGTGCACTTACACCACTAGGAGCTAGTGTTCCTGCAGTTAATGAAACAATAGTTATTAAATCAATATTAGTTACATCAGCTGGTACACCAAGTGTAACTATTTTAAATAATAGTATTACAGCTATTAAATCAGTACCATTAACAGCCAATCAAACAAAAGAATTATTAACACAACCGTTAATAATAGAAGGTGGTAAAACTTTTACAGTTCAATCTAGCACTTCTGATTCGTTTGATGTAGCTATTAGCTATTTAAACATTAAGAAAGAGGTAACAACGTAATGCAAATATTACAAGCAAAAGTAGAAGAAACTTACAGACACAAGGAAACAGGTCAAGTTTTTAAGAACAGAAAAGACTGGGAAATTAAAGGTTATAAGCCAGAAGAGATGGCACAAGATGTAAAAGTTATTATGCCAACTCTTGATTTAGTAGGAAAAACAAAGTAAAAGGAGATACTATGGAAGAAAAAATTTCAATGAACGAATCAATACAAGCTGGAGCACCTGACATTAAATACAATAGAGGTGATATCAGAATGGGTGGTGGCGAAGACCAACAAGGTATGGAAATTGCGGCAGAAATATGGTCACAAATGGAGCCAGAACAAAAAGTTCAGTTTCAAAGTTTTGAAGCTTTTTTTCAAAGTGGTATCTGGAAACAAATTTTACAACAGTTGCAACAAGATCAATCAGGAATCCAATCTCAAGCTCCAGAAATGATGATGAGCGAGAATGTTAACATGCAGGAACAAATGCCTGGTGGCGGAATAGCTGATGTTGACATGAGAGAAAAAGTTGCAATGGCAGCCAACGGTGGTTTGATGGGTCTCTATAACAGAGGGATGTAGTCATGGCTGGTATAACAGCACTAAATAGACAGAAGTACGCAACAGGTCAAAGAGTTTCTAAAACTTCAGACGGTTCAAGACCAGGGTATCGTGGCGATGCTGCGTATAGAAGTGGTAGTGCGCAAGCATCTACTATCGGACAGGGGAACGTCGGATCGAAAGCAAGTTTTGGTGGTGGTAAAGGCAAAGACACTTCTGGAAGAAGTGAGGGAGCTGGTGGTGCACAAAGAAACACAGGATTAGAACGTCAAAGACAAATTAATAAAAAATCAAAAGAAAAATCAAAATCAAAATTAAAATTTAATATTCCTGACATAAAAGATATTTATGATTATGGAAAAAATTACATAAGAAATAGAAAAAAAGGAATATATAATATTGTTCCAAACAATCCTAAAAACGAACTTCAATTTTTATCAAGTTTAAGAATAACTGATCCTGCAAAATACAATACCTTACCACAAAATTTAAAAGATGTATTAGAGGCTACAGACCAAGATTTTGCTGGTTCTTACAAAGATGCTCCTAAATTTTCTTATGACGATTTTGAATCTTTAAGAGAATTTGATGATGGTGCTTTTGCACAGTATGCAAGAGACATAGGTTCACCTGGATTATCTGTTGCAGGAGACATGAGTAAAGTTGGTATTAAATCTGTTCGAAGAGATCCTCTTACTGGAGAACCTATGAAAGATATGTTTGGAAACACTCTTTTTGATTATGGAGACTCTACATTCGGAGGAGAAGGAGGAGGTCAAAACTATTTACCTCTTAATTATGGTGCAGGTGGAGGAGGAGAAGAAGAAAAAGAAACACAAACATTTGAATTTGATCCATCACGTTTTGGTGCTGGTGCAGAAGCGGCAGACGTAACAAGAGCCTCTTATATATTTAATCAAGGTGGCAGAGTACCAAGAAACATGGGCGGCATCATGAATACTGTACCAAGACAAGGGTTTTTTTTAGGTAAGATTGCTAAAGGTATTGGTAAAGCTGTAGGTAGTGTAGCCAAAGCAGCAGGAAAAGTTTTAAAAAGTGATTTTGGTAAAGCAGCACTAGCAGGAGCAGCGTTTTATTATGGTGGCGGTGGAAGAATGCCTTTTACAGAAGCCTTTAAATCTAAAGGTTTTGGTGGATTTAGTTTAACTGGACCAGGTAGTTTTTTTAGTAAAGCAAATCCTCTTTTATTTACAAATGAAAAATTTAATCCATTAAAGCTAGCTGGTTTAGTTACATTAGGTGGAGCTGCAATGGGTCCTGCTAAACAAGATCCAAGTCTTATGACAGACAGAGGTGGAAAAATGTTAGATTCAAAAGGTAATGAAGCAATACCTTCTCAAATAAGAGCTGAAATAGATGAAGCCTATGAATCAGGAGACGCTGGAAGAATTAAAGAAATAGAAAGTTACTATGCTTTTTTACCACCAAGAAATCAATTTTTACCTTATCCAAACTATGCTGTTGGTGGAAGAGTAGCAGCTCAAGAAGGAGGGCTCATGAACCTTGGAGGTATGGAAAAAGATTATAGAAACGAAGGTGGATTTGTACCCATAGGTAAGCAAGAAAAAGCAGATGATGTACCTGCAAGACTAAGTGTAAATGAATTTGTATTTACAGCTGACGCTGTTAGAAATGCTGGCGGTGGTGACATAGACAAAGGTGCAGAAGTTATGGAAAATATGATGAAAAATTTAGAAAATGGTGGTAGAGTATCCGAGGAATCACAAGGAAACGCTGGCGCTCAAGACATGTTTAGTGTATCAGAGAGAATAGGAGAAGTAATTTAATGGCAATAACAGAAACACGTAGTTTACCACCACAATTTGTAGAAGATCTAGGTAAAGATTATGCTGCACAACTAACAGGTTTAACTAGTCAAGCATTAGACACAAAAAAATTCCAACCAATGGTTGCTGGTCAAGACCAGGCAACCAAAGATGCATACACAAGAGCTACAACACAGGGTCAAGGTATAGGAGCATACGCACCATATTTACAAGCGGCAGGACAATATCAAACTGGTACAGGAACGTTTGCAGGTTTACCTACAAACATGAGAGGTGCACAAGATTTAACAGGACCTGATGCTTACAAAGATTTTATGTCTCCGTATCAACAAGATGTAATTGATGCAACATTAGCTAATTATGATAAACAAGCACAGGCAGGTATAACTAATATTGGTTTAGGTGCAGCACAATCTGGTAATTTAGGTGGTGGTCGTGAAGGTGTTATGAGAGCACAATATCAAAATCAATCAGATATGAATAGAGCTATGTTAGAAGCACAATTATTACAAGGTGGTTTTCAAAATGCACAAGGAGCAGCCAATACAGCATTTACACAAACACAACAACTAGGAGCTGATCAACAAAGAATGGCTACACTAGTTCCAGGTTTACAAGGGTCAGATATTTCAACGTTGGGTCAAGCTGGGCGCGGACAACAATTATTTGAACAAAATATTCTTGATCAACAAAGAGAAGCTAACAGAATGGCAGCTTACGAACCATACGAAAGACTTGGTTATTTGGGTGCTGGAATGGGTAACGTTATGGGTGGTGGTATGGGTCAGTATCAATCACAAGTTACACCTAATCAATCGCCGTTGCAGCAGGCGTTAGGTATAGCTTCACTAGGATTAGGAGCTTACAAAGCTTTAACATAATATGTATAATAGAACTTTAAATAGACCGATGTTTAGACGTGGCGGTAGAGCCGGCGGTGGCATCATGACTGGTGTTGACCGACAAGGTTATGCTGGTGAAGATGATAAACAAATCGTTCAGGCTAATGATCCAATGAAACAACTTCCAAGTGATGTTGATGTTTTAAAAGAAGCTATAGGAAAAAGACCAGAAATTTCACCTTATCCTTACAAAGGATCTGATTTTTTTATGGGATTAGGTGCTAATATTTTAGCTCAACCAGGTGGACAACCTATATTTCAAACAATAGGTAAAGCAGGGAAAGAGCCTTTACAAAATTTAATGAAACAAAACATAGCTGAGTACGGCACTCAACAAAAAAATAAATTAGGTGAGTACGAAGACAACAAAGATCTTGTAATGGCTGCTTATAAAAACATGAGCCAAGATGATAAGAATAAATTATACTCAGAAGCTACAGCTAGATTCAATAACAAAGGAATAAACCCTAGAACAGGAAAACCTTACGCTTCTATTGAAGAAGCTTATTCTGATTTAATTAGAAAAGATTTAATGAGTAAAGAAAAAGTTCTTACTCCTGAAGCACAATACAATATGAAATACGAAGAGCTTTTCTCTTACTATTTAAACAAAGACAGAAACTTTAAAGGTAATGCAATAGGTGCAGCTGCACTAGCTAAACACGAAGCAAATATTTTAATGAATAAATATCCTGAAGATTTAATTTCTAATTTTGATAACAGTTTAAGTTACTTTGATAATGTATACGTTGATGATCAAGGTGATGGCACTTATCAAATAAATGACATTGGTGCAAATATAGGTTACAGAAAAGGTAAAGTATACTTTAATATATCAGAACAAAAATTATACAGATTAGGCACGGACGGAAAAACATTTACAGAAGTAGACATCACAGACTTCGAGGATTAAGGGGGTCCTGTTATGGCTGATGAAGATAAAAAGAAATCATTAAAAGAACAGTTAGAAGATATAGATTTTAAATCTATTGGTGGTCTTAATATATTTGACACACCAGTAAGTGTTAGTGATACTCTTAAAAGAATTGAAGAAGGACGAGAGAAAGAAAAAGTAAAACAAGCAACTGAAGAAGCAATTGATTTATACCCTAAAGGATCAAAAGGTTTTGCAGACGCTACAAAAGATAAAACAATTTTAGAAGCTGAAGAAAATAATGAAGTTAGTTTAGGTGAGTCTGTATCTAATGCTATTATATCAGGTGCTATAAAAATTCCATACGGCTGGGCACAATTAACAGCAGAAATTAAAGATGCTATTGGTGATGATGTACCTCTTGAAGAAACTAATTTAGCTAAACTAGATGCATGGTTTGACAGCACAGTTATGGGTGAACTGATGAACTATTCTGAAGAAAAAGCAAGAGCAACTGGTTCAGGCAGAGTTGTAGAATTTTTAACTTCCATCTATGGAAACTATAAACTAGCTGGTAAGCCTATTATGAAAGCTATTCAAGATCCAGGAAGTATAAAAAGAACTGCTGATAATATTGTAGACAAGGTAATTAGTGCTAAAAAAAATGGTAGATACATTTCATCTAATAGTAAAAATTTAAAAAAAACTGCAGACAAAGTAAAAGAATTAAATTTTGGTAAACGAGTTAAAAACTGGACAGGTATTGCAGTTGGGGGTGGTGTGACTGGTGGACTTGTTGCAGACAACGAAGACATTGGTACATGGGGTGATTGGTTATTTGAACCAGGTCATTACAGTTCTTTAGATAGAACTAAAAAAGTAAACTCATCTGATGATGCAATAAGAATGCTTAAAAATAGATTAAAGTTTGGTGGTGAAATGGCTTTTCCAATAGCTCCTATTTTTTTTGGTGTAGGAAAATTTGGTAAGTTTGCATCTCAGTATGGTGGTGATGCTGCGTTCAGTAACAAAGCTGTAGAGAGATGGGCTGACAAATATATAATGAAACCATTTAGAGCTAGATCAGATAGACCTAGACCTATCTTCCAAGGTGTACAAAGACTAGAAGGAAAGCAGGCTGTAGCACGGAACATGGCCCAGGAATTAAACAGAAGAGTAAGTTATGATTATAATAATATATTTCAATCAACAAGAAAATCAGCTCAAGTAGTAGACAACCCTAATATAATTAACGATATGATTGTAAACTTTATGAAGAACACTCCTGATGTAATTAAAAAAGGTAAGATTGTGTTTCCAGGATTTAAAAACGAGCAAGCATTTGGTCAATCATTAATGAAACTTGGAGCTAAACAAGGTGACATAGATGGTTTAGTTGCTAACTTATTTAAGTATAGAAACAACATGAACATATTTAAGAACTCTATACTAAAAGGTGGTAACTTAAACGTAGCTCCACAAAAATTTAATGACATTATGAATGATAGATTACAAAATTTTTTAAGTACAGAATATAAAATTTTAACTGATAAAGGTGGTAGTCTTGTAAGCGGATACAAGGTTACAAACGATGCTGTAGAAGCTGTTGCTGAAAACTATGTTCGTTATGCAAAAAGCAATGGAGTTAATTTAAGTAAACCTAATGCAATGGATGCAGTGTATGATATTGTAGACAATGTTCAACTAAATCCTATAACAAAAACTCCTGAGTTTGTTTATCCTGTGCAAAGTATTGGTGCAGATAAAGCAACACAAATTAAAAACATTGCAGAAAACATAACAGGTGGTGGTAAATTTAAAGCAGATAAAAAAGGTGGGTTAATACAAACTAAGTCTGACCTTGCTGCATTTAAAAAATTGTTTGGTGCTAATCAAAATGCTGAAAGAGTTATTATAAACACAATGGAAGATCTAGGTGGTATTGCAGCTAGAGATAATTTTTATAATGCAATGAAAGAAGCATCTGATTTATTAATATCACAAGGTAAAAGAGGTTTAGTTTATCCAAATAGATTACAAGCTATTACTGCATTTAAGGGTGCAAAAAATCAAAACAAATTAAAAGATATTATTAGTTCTCCTGATGGATTAAAAATGAGTGCTAACTTAGCAGAAGAATATTACACCAGTCCACTAGATGGTATGTTTACTAACAAAGTTATAGCAGATGCTTTAAAGTTTGGAGACAAGATGCCGTTAGAAGGTATTACTAAAAGTTTAGCATATAGATATATGTTTTTAATACCCAAAGGTATGACTCAATTTGGTAAAACAGTGTTAGGTCCTTTTACTCACGGTAGAAACTTTACATCAGGAGCAGTGACTACAATTGCTACAGGTAATGCGTCATTACTTTTAACTGATCCAGCTGTGTTTGGCAGAGCAATTAAAGATGCTTTTAAAGCTTTACAACCTCAAACAATGTACAGACTTACTAAAAATCCTAAGTATTTAAATGCAGATCAAGATCAGGCTATGTATCAATTTTTTTTAGATGAAGGAATGGTTAACTCTAGTGCAACATACAAAGAAGTTATGGGAATTATTACTGACATAAATCAAGGTGGAGATTTATTTGATAAATTTTTTAAAATGTTTGGTAAGAAAATGAAAAAACTTTCAGGCACAATAGACTGGGCACAAGACATGTACATAGCTGAAGATGACATCTGGAAGATGACTAATTTTTTTGGAGAAAACTTTAAATTAAAAAGAGCTTGGACCAATGCTGTTTCTAAAGGAACTATAAATCCTGCAACGGGAAAAAAATTTACTAACGCAGACATACCATCTGACTTTAATCTTATGAAAAAAGCTGCACAGACTGTAAGAAATACGTTGCCTAACTATGCTTATGTATCTGATGCAGTCAAAGCCACAAGAAGATCGCCACTAGGTAACTTCGTATCATGGCCTGCAGAAATTATGAGAACAACAGGGCATATTGTTAGAAAAGGTTTAGAAGAAATTAAAGATCCTGTTTTAAAAAGAAATGGTTATGAAAGATTAATTGGATTAGGTACAGCTTACGCTACAATACCACCAATGCTTGTTGAGGGTGTCAGAGGATTATATGGAATTACAAGAGATCAACTACAAGCAATGAGAGAATTAATTGCGCCTTGGTCTACAGGTTCAACATTAATACCTATTAGAGACGAAAAAGGTAACTATAAATACATAGATTTTAGTGGAGCATTTTTTTATGACACTGTGCTTAATCCTGTGCAACAAGTTATATCACAAGCAGAGATACAGGACCAAGAACCACTGATCCCGGCTATGATGGATGGAATGTTAAAAGGATTAGATAGATTACTTCAACCATTTTTTAGTGAATCTATTTACTATGGTCTTGTTGCAGATTTATTTATTAGAGGTGGTCAAGATAGAGACGGTGTTAGAGTATGGAACGAAGAAGATGATTTAATAGATAAATACCACAAAGGTATGATGCACTTTGCATACACAGCATCACCATTATCTTATCCTCAACTAAAAAGACTATACGCAGCTGCAACAAATGAAACTATTAGAGGAAAAGAATATGATATTCCTACAGAACTATTGGGTTTTTTTGGAGCAAGACCTGTGCAAATATATCCATTAGAAACTATTAACTTTGCTATTGCAGAATTTAATGCAGCTGAAAGAAATCAAAGAAAATTAATTACTGAAGATATGTTTACAGGTGATCCTGTTACAGATAGAAATTTTGTATTAAGACAATACATAAAAGCTAACAAAAAAAGATTAGAAGATTTTAGTGAAATGAGAAGAAAGATAGATGCTGCATTATTGTTAGGAGAAAATCCTAAATTAATTTACAAAGAATTTGATGAAAGAGGTAAAGGAAGTTTATACATAGATCTAATGAAAAATAGATTTACTCCGTTTCCTTCTGATATGGAATGGGCTCACGAAAAAGCTTTACAACAACAAAGAGAAGATGGTTTACCTAATCCGTTAGATGGTAATTCAAGAATTTTAGCAATTATGGAAAACATATTATCTAAAGGACAGTTTTTAAACCAAGACTTTATTTTAAAAGAAGAAATGTTTATTAAAGAACCTAAAAAACAAGGTGATCAATCTAGTATTCAAACACCGCCGTTAGGTGACACACCGCAACCTGTTGTAAACACTACACAAATGACTAATAAAAATCCAACAACTAACTTGACATCAACGGAGACTGCATTACTATCACCGACAGAAAAGGTAATAGCAGGTAGAACATAATGGCTAAAAAATCAGCATTAGAAAAAATTGAATCTCATGAAAAGCTTTGCAGGATAATGCAAAAGCAAACGTTTGAGCAAATTAAAGAAATGCAAGAACGAATTAAAAGATTAGAGTATTGGATTGTTGGCGGTATGGGAGCAGTGCTAATAGTTTTACTTACAGATATCACAAAATAAATCATGCAATTATCGCGAAATTTTTCTCTTCAGGAGCTTACTAAATCAGACACTGCTATACGTAAAGGTATAGATAACGAACCTAATGCAGATCAAATAGACAAATTAAAAGCATTATGTGAAAATATTTTACAGCCAGTACGTGATCAATTCGGTAGAGTAAAGGTGACTAGCGGCTATCGTAGCCCTGAGTTGTGTGTAGCTATAGGATCGAGTTTGACCAGCCAGCACTCAAAAGCTGAGGCCGTCGATTTTGAATGTATGGGAATTGACAATGCTGAAGTTGCTGATTGGGTTAAAATGAACTGTGAGGTAGATCAATTGATCCTCGAGTACTACACTCCAGGCGAACCTAACTCGGGGTGGATCCATGCAAGTTACATACCTTTTAATCCTAGACATCAATATTTACGAGCATATCGTGAAGATAAAAAAACTAAATATAAACCAATTATTGGAAAAGCAGTCGAACTGGTTTAAAAAAATTCCAGCGCGCGTCGCGTATATATCCTATTAAATCCATGACCTTAATTCTTCTCCTAAAACTTCTGATGCTATATCTATTTTTTTGCGTAGAGCTTGCACGATTTTTTCATCCACTGTATCGTCCGCCATTAAATCAACATAAGTTACCGATTTTTTTTGGCCGATCCTGTGTGCTCTGTCTTCTGATTGTAATCGCTTTTCTAAGTCATATCCGTTAGAATAGTAAATTACGGTGTTTGCAGCTGTCAAAGTAATGCCATAGCCGCCCGTAGAAGGCGTTCCAACAATAAACCGGCACTTAGGGTCATCCTGAAAACGCTTAATATTAGGTTGTCTTTCTTCTTGTGGTGTTAATCCATAATAATCTACAATAGAATCTTCTCCATATTTTTCTACAACTGCTTTTATTATAGCAGTCATATCATATTGATAGTGAGCCCAAATAATAGCCTTACCTTCAGTTTCTTCTAACACATTCATAAGTTCTGTAATTCTATTGTTAGCAATAGGTTGAGTAACACCATCGTCAGAAGTAAAATGACCACAAGTAATTTGTTGAAGACGCATAAGTTGTGTTAATGTATTTACAGTAGTTGATTGTTTACCTTTAAGAACTGCTAAGGCTTCTTGTTTCATTTGTTCGTAAAGTTTTAATTGATCTGGAGATAATTTTATTTGACGTTTAATAAATATTTTATCTGGTAAATCTAAGCAATCTTCTTTTAGTACACGATAAGAAAAAGGTTGTAGTTTATCTGATAATTCACCTAAGTTTCTAAATCCAGCAACTAATTGTATTTTACGACCTGCAATATTAGCAGTTTTCATGACTGCATAACGCATTCTAAAAGAATAATAAGAGTCATGGTCTAAATGAAATGGATCTAAAAAATAACATTGAGAAAATAAATCTAATGGGTTTTTAGTTACCGGAGAACCTGTCATAATACGTCTATATTTTGTATTTTGTGCTAGCCCCAATATATTTTTAGTTCTTTTAGCTGCTGGATTTTTAATCGTTGTAGATTCATCAACAGCCATTAAAGTGTCATGACAAGATAAAAATTTTTCTGCAAATTTTATGCCCTTATCTGTGCTTAAAGCTTCAACATTCATAATAAGAATATGTAATGCTGTTCCTATTTCATATAAAGTTTCTAATTTTTCTTGTTGTTTTTTAGTAATATTAGATTGCCACAATACTGTTACATTTTCTATATGATTTGGTAAATGATTTGGTAATTCATTATTATACCAAGTGCCAACCACACCTTTAGGTGCAATAATAAGAGCACCGTTAACTTTACCTTTATCGTAAAGCATGGCTAAGTTATCTATCAATACTTTTGTTTTGCCTGTACCCATTTCCATAAAATAAGCATAGCTTTCTCTATTCCACGATTTTTCTAATGCAGTTAATTGATGTGCATAAGGTTTCATTTTAAATTTATAATTCATAATTTTTCTTCTTTCTACTTGACAAGATAACAACTCAAACCTATATTGTCAAGCATGAAAGAAAAAACTATTAGATACGAAGAAATTGCAAAAGATATTTCTCCAGTTGTTCATGTTATTCAACATATTCCAGGAACAGCAGAAGGTAGACCTAAAATAAATATTATGGGTGCATCTGAATACGGTAAATTTAAATTTTTATTACCAGAACTTTCACAAATTATTTTTTCACCAGGTCCACTTATTTTTAAATTAAGAAAAGAATTAGCTAACTATAAAAAACAAGATTATTTATTATTAACAGGTGATCCTGCAATAATAGGTGTCGCGTGTTCTATAGTATCTGATATAACAAATGGCAAATACAAACTATTAAAATGGGACAAACAAGAAAGAAAATATTACACCATTGAAATAGATCTATACGAGAAAGGAAAAATAGATGAGTAGTATTAATTTTGAGGAAGATCAACAAGACCTTGTAGATAAAACTGCAAGTATACAATCTTTAGCAGATCAAATACAACTGTTAGAGGGGTTAATTTCTAGAATAGAAAAAAGTGAAAACAATCTTAAAGATTTAAAAAAAGAACATGACCGATTATCAGGAGAAGTTATTCCGACTATGATGGCAGAGATGGGGTTAGCTCATCTTAAATTATCAGATGGTTCTACGGTAGATGTTAAACCGAATTATAGTGCAAGTATTTCTATTGCAAATAGAGAGAAAGCATTTACATGGCTTCGTGAAAATGGCTTGGGTGATATAATCAAAAATGAGATATCCGTATCATTCGGTCGTAACGAGGATAACAAGGCAGCTGATTATGCTGCTCTTGCAGAGGAACGTGGGTTTCAACCGACAC
>WLWH01000758.1_pt1 | contig 25459 bp, 40 predicted proteins | sample 6712741 | NCBI WGS metagenome assembly WLWH01 (sample SAMN12718694, study PRJNA515312) | sponge metagenome | isolation source: marine sponge | host: Mycale hentscheli | place: New Zealand: South Island, Marlborough, Capsize Point | collected 2003-05-01
AATACAAATACCGTGTCGTCAACAGTTTTAAACAATGCACCCGCAACAGCAAATGCACCGACTGTCCTCAACTCAAATTCTGATATATGTAAAATCGGAATTGGCGGAAGTGTGCAAAATAATATTTTAGGAGTAGCTACAGGTTACGTCATCACAGACGAATTTTGTGAGCGTGTTCGCACCAGTAGGGCACTTTATTCCTACGGTATGAAAGTCGCTGCGGTGAGTCTACTATGTCAAGATGCACGTACTTGGACAGCCATGACAGATGCAGGGACCCCGTGTCCTGTACAAGGTTTGATCGGAGCGGAAGCTGCCGCTTATTGGGAAGAAAACCCAGAGGAGATCCCTGAGGGCTCTCGATATAGAGAAGAATATCTAACAGCAAATAAACCAGAAATAGAGGAGTTTACAGATGTACAAAACGTTGCTCTTTACAAAGCTATGCTTGTTGTTCTTACTGGTATCATTTTATTCTAAAGCAGACTGTCTACCTGATACTGAAGGACTTTGTACTCCAGGAGTCACAATCACAGAAGATACACAAATTGACAAAATAGAAGAAGATAAAGGTACGGAAATTGTTACAACAACAACGACTACCAAAACCACAACAACAGTAACAGTCACTAACAAAGATTCTGGTAATGTTTTAAATTTACCTGATATGGAACAAGATTGGGGTGGAGAGGGTCCTGCAAATATGCCATCAGGAAATGCTTGTTATGGATTAGGTTCTGATACTTGTGCAGAGATTACAGGTAGTGGAAACACAACTTCTAATATGGGAGTTGAAGGTATGGGAACAACCTTTATTCAAAATGTTAATCTATCAGATTTACAAATAGATAAGGGTGGTCAAGTTAAATACTCGATTGAGGTAGATAAGCAGGATGCTGAAGATAGAATATACATGCACATTACAGGGCTTAACGGAAGTAGCCAAGTCTTTACAGGAACTGATATCTTGTCTGAATCTGGAATATCAAGTGGATACCAGTCTTATGACGGCACTTTCGATTTCAGTGGCGTTTTAAATAGAGTCACCATAGAAATTGGTGGACGTGATGTCAATCTAGCGGTAGGACCAGTCTTTGATTCAGTATCTCTTAACGTGTTCTATAATGTTATCGACACCATAATAACACAGCAGATAACTTCAGTAGAAGAAATAGTTTATTTGAATTTATTTAATTCAACAGAGTTAGATTTTGCAGAGGAAGTATTTGAGTTTAATGATATTACAACCAATGATGAAGGTAATATAGAATTTGCACCTATAGAAGAAGAATACGAAGAAGTCACTTATGAAACTGTTGAAATAGAAATGGTAGAACTAGAATTAGATTTTAAAACAGAGATTCCAGAGATTGAAATGGAAATGCAAGAATTAGAGATTGAGCTAGAATTAGAAATGGAATTAGAGTTAGAAATTCCTGAACCTGAACCTGAAGTTGAAACTGTAGAAGAACCCAAAGAAGAAGTTGAAGAAATAAAAGAACCTGAGGAAGCACCTAAAGAAATAGAAAAGGTTGAAGAGGTAGAAGAAGAACCCAAGGAAGAGCCTAAGAAAGAACCTAAAAAAGAAGAGCCTAAGAAAGAACCTACTGCTAAAGAAAAAGCAGCAACTAAAATAGTTAAAAAGATTGATGACAAAGCAAGATATGATGATGCTGCTCAAACAAAAACATTGATTGTCATGCAAATACTAGGTAATACAAAATCGTTTTTTGATACTCAGTCATACATACAAGACACAAACGTTACTGAATATTTAAACAAGACAATAGAAGACCAGTATGGTATGTTGTTCGAAATGGCACAGGAAAATACAATTCAGGAGATGATAAATGGCCAGTATTGAGTATCAGGGAATTAAGTTTTCTGGAGGAAAATTCTTTATTATCTTATCTTTATTAGGTGCAATCATCGGTGGTGGTTGGACAGTATATAAGTTCTATGATGATTATCTTGATATGAAAGCCAAGATAGAAGAATATACAGCTCCCGATCTATCTAAATATGATGAAGAAATAGCAGTTTTAAAATCAGAACTAGATATAATATTGGACGAAATTACCATAATCAGTGATGTGGCACGTGATATGCGTTCAGATATGAAGGCTGATTTACGCCAACAAGCTAATGATATTCGACACATAACCGAAATTGTCAATGACGTGGAAGATAGACAAAAAGAAGATACAAGAGAAGTATTTGATGAGTTAAATCTTATTGAAGAAAGCCTTGACTTACAAATTAATAAGGCTTTAAATAACCCTTTAAGTAATATGAGTGCTAAAACAAAATGAAACTAGAAATTAAAACAGTATTACCTTATCTAGTGCTATTTGGCACATTAGCAATGACATGGGGTATGTGGTCAGAACGTTTAAATGCAGTAGAAGTTAAAGCAGATAGTGTTGCAAAAATGCAACAAGACCTAGCTGTTATAAAAGTACAAATTCAAGCGATTGATGAAAAGATGGCTTGGATGGAAGAATTTCTTATTAAAAATTACAACGAATATTAATGAATCGTTGGTAATTCAAAATCAAAATCAACAATAACTGTTAAATCTTCAGCTTCCGTTTTCGGATCATTCATGGTATAAAAATATACGAAAGGAAAAATAATGGAAGAATTTAATGTAGTTTATAAGCTACAGAGATATTTAAAACAATCAATTGAGGACTGCAAAGATACTGTTATGTCTGGTGTTGACAGTCTTGAAAAATATCAATATCTTGTGGGAAAAGTTCAAGGACTTGAACAAACGTTACAGGAAATCTCTAACCTGCTAGAAAATAAGGAGCAAAACGATGAATGATGTAAAACACGCATTACAAGAGAAATACAAAGAAGAAAATAAAAAACAAGTCGAAGAAGATAAGAAAAAAGTCAGAGCGGAAAACCTTTCTGAAGAATTATTAGAAAAGCTGCCCAACCCTTCTGGTTGGAGAATACTAGTATTACCTTTTGAACCTAAAGACAAAACCAAAGGCGGTATTATTATAGCTCAAGAATCATTAGACAAATTACGCATAGCCACGAACTGCGGTTATGTTATCAAGGTTGGACCATTGGCCTACAAGGATGAAGAAAAATTCTATACTGGCCCCTGGTGCAAGAAAGGTGATTGGGTAATTTTTGCTCGATACGCCGGATCACGACTCCCGATTGAAGGTGGAGAAGTGCGATTACTAAACGATGATGAAGTCTTAGGAACAATTAGTAACCCTGAAGACATTCTACATCACATATAAACATAGGAGAAAACTATGCCCGAAGAACTAAGAAAAGAAGAACCGATGGTTGACGTCGGCGAAACAGAAGGAGCAGAAATAGATTTAGATAAAGATAATTCTGTTCAAGAACAAAAAGAAGAATTACAGGTTGAAGAAACAACCGATTCGGGGGAAGAAACAAAAGAAGAAGAAACAAAAGAAGAAGCACCACAGAAAGAAGAACTTGAACAATATAGTGAAGGTGTTAAGAAAAGAATTGCAAAACTAACACGTAAAATGCGTGAAGCGGAACGTCAGAAAGAAGAAGCGATTGCCTATGCACAAACTGTCACAAATCAACAAAAACAACTACAAGATAAATATCAAAATTTAGATACTAATTATATTTCTGAATTTGAAAATAGAGTTAAATCTAATCTTGAAGCAGCTAAAATAAAGTTGAAAACAGCAATTGATGCACAGGATGTCGATGCTCAAATAGCAGCACAAACAGAGATATCTTCTTTAACAATGGATGCCGCAAGGGTAAATCAAGTTAAATCAGCAAGACCTCAAAAAACACAAGAAGAACCAGTACAACAACCTGTGCCTCAACAACAGGGATACGCTAATCCATCACAGTTGAAACAAGCAGCACAGGAAATGGACCCTAAAGCAGAAGCTTGGGCGTCTAAAAATACTTGGTTTGGTACTGATAATGCAATGACTTATACAGCATTTGACATACATAAGAAGCTAACCGAGGAAGAAGGGTATGATCCTTCTAGTGAAGAGTATTATCAAGAAGTGGATAAACGGATAAGACTTGAATTTCCTCAAAAATTTGGTACAACAGAAAATACTACACAAGAGAAACCTTCTCAAACTGTAGCATCAGCCAAACGTCCGGGTATGGTAGGACGCCGTAAAACTGTGAAACTCACACCATCACAGGTCGCAATAGCTAAACGATTAGGTGTGCCACTTGAAGAATATGCGAAACAATTAGTCGCGAAGGAGGCATAAGCATATGGAAAACGAAACAAAAATAAACAAAACTTCCCGCGCGAGTCAAACTCGAGAGAAAGACTCTCGACCTAAAGTTTGGACTCCACCATCATCTTTAGATGCACCCCCTGCTCCAACAGGATTTAGACACCGTTGGATAAGAGCTGAAAGTATGGGAGTTGATGATACTAAAAATATCATGGGTAAAATGAGATCTGGATGGGACTTGGTGAGAGCCGATGAATATCCAGAAGGAGATTTCCCTTCTGTACAAGACGGCAAACATTCTGGGGTAATCGGAGTTGGTGGCCTACTGCTGGCTAGGATACCGGAAGAGATCGCGCAGTCTCGAGAACAATACTTTAAACAACAAGTAGCTGATCGAGAACAAGCAGTTGAAAACGACCTTATGAAGGAACAGCATAATGCGATGCCGATCAATCAAGATCGACAAAGCCGTGTAACTTTTGGTGGCTCCAAGAAGAACTAATCTTTTAGTTATTCCGAACCATCAACTAAACTAACAAAAGGAGTAAATACAAATGGCAAATAATGACAGTGCATTTGGTTTAAAACCTGTTGGTAAGGTTGGACAAAATGCAGATAACCAGGGTATGTCCGAATACCAGATAGCAGACAACGAAGCGTCTTCTATCTTTCAAGGTGACCCGGTTATACCACAAGCCTCTAACACAGGTTTTATTGATGTGGCAGCTGCTGGGGACGCACTACTTGGTGTGTTCTGGGGTGTAAATTATACAGACCCAACAACTGGAAAACCAACATTTAGAAACCACTATACACAAACAAATATCACTTCTGGTGATATTGACGCTTTCGTATATGACGATCCATACGAGAGATTTGAAGTACAGGGAGACGGTGCTTCAGCAAGAACTGATATATTTAAAGTGGCAGATATCGTGTACGCTACTGGTTCAACAATTAATGGAACATCCAATGTTGAATTAGACGTATCTGATTTAGCTGCAACAGATGGCCAATTAAGAGTCATCGGTATATCAACTGATCCCGACAACAGCGATTTAGGTTCAGCTAACGTGAACTATATCGTTTCAATTAACGAGCATACGCTCAAGCAGGAATTATAGGAGTAATTAAATATGGCTATATCACGTAATCAACTCGTTAAAGAGTTAGAGCCAGGTTTGAATGCACTATTCGGCTTGGAATACAATCGTTATGAAAATCAACACGAGGAAATCTTTACTAAAGAAACTTCAGACAGAGCTTTCGAAGAGGAAGTAATGTTAAGTGGCTTTGGTAATGCCAGTGTTAAACCAGAAGGCTCTTCAGTTGTTTTTGACAACGCACAAGAGACTTACACAGCAAGATATCAGCATGAGACTGTTGCACTAGCTTTCGCAATCACTGAGGAAGCTATTGAAGACAACTTGTATGATAGACTGTCAAGCAGATACACAAAAGCTCTAGCACGTTCAATGGCTAACACCAAACAGGTAAAAGCTGCTAACGTTCTTAACAGAGCTTTTAATTCTAGCTTTGCAGGTGGTGATGGTAAGGAGCTTTGTGCTACTGACCACCCAACTATCTCAGGTACTGTCAGCAATGAGTTATCAACTTCCGCTGACCTTTCTGAAACATCTATTGAACAAGCGTTAATTGATATCGCAGCATTCAAAGATGAAAGAGGATTGAAAGTTGCAGCACAAGGAGTAAAAATGATTATTCCTTCTGAGCTTCAGTTCGTTGCGGAAAGAATCATGAAGTCTGCTAACAGAGTTGGAACAGCAGATAATGATATCAATGCTATGAAGAGCATGGGTATGATCCCACAAGGATATGCAGTTAACAACTATTTAACTGATACTGATGCTTTCTTCATTATCACTGACGTTCCTAATGGTATGAAATACTTTGAAAGATCACCAATCAAAACTTCAATGGAAGGTGATTTTGATACCGGTAACGTAAGATACAAAGCAAGAGAGAGATACTCTTTCGGCTTCTCTGACTTCAGAGGTATCTTTGGTTCACCAGGTGCATAATAAGTAATTTTATAAATACTTTTAAAAGGGGCCTTATGGCCCCTTTTTTTATGGGAAAATACATTGACTTTATGGGAAATTAATGTACAAAATAAAAGCGGATAATATTGACAAGGAGATATATTATGGCCGCAGTATCACAGTCTTTAATCGCTGAGAAAATTAAACTCGAATCTCAGTGGAATTCTCAGTATATTAATTCTGGTAAGGAAACTCTTGAGATGAAATCTATTGAAGAGAGAATCAAAAGAATCTTAGCAAAATTAAGGTGGAGACATCAAGACTATGAGAGTCATTTATTTTTTAAATAGACTTGCTCTCTAAATAAAAAGGTTTATATTTAACCTTCTAGGAAAAACAACATCATACAGACTGACCTAGCAGACGCACGTAGAGACTGTATGTATTTTTACTACGGAGGTAAAATATGGGAACAACCACATTTCAAGGTCCAGTTGTATCTAAAAAAGGTTTTTTTAATACAGGACCCGGTAACGTTATAACAGTAAATTCAAGCGACAGCTTGACAGTTGCAGATCACGCAGGAAGAATTGTTTACAATTCTGCTGCAGGTGCAGTGACTTATACATTACCAGCAACAAACGCAAATTCTGATTCTGCAGTAGCAGGACCAGGACCAGACTTAAACAATCTAAGTAACGTCGGAGCTTCTATCGAAATTTTTGCAGATATTACAAAGACAGGTGACTTAGTTGTGCAAGCTGCAAATGCAACTGACGTAATGGTTGGAAGTGCATTATTTATTGATGACTCATCCGACAACGCCGTTGGTTTTGAAACAGCCGCAACATCAGACACTATTACTTTAAATGGTAGCACAACTGGTGGTGTGACTTATGCAAAGATTGTTTGTACAGTCCTTGCTTCAGGTAAATGGAAAGTATCTGTTGATTCCGGATGTACTGGAACACCAGCAACACCATTTAGCGCAGCAGTAAGCTAATATTAATTAACTCGAGGTGGGGTGTAATGACCCCACCTTTGAAAAGGAGATAAAATGGCCGACACAGTAACAACAAGAACTCTTTTTGACGGAGATAAAAAACTTATAACAAGTTATGTCAATGTTTCAGACGGATCAGGAGGAACAACAAAGATAGTCGATGTTTCTGCACTGAATACAAATGCAAAAGGGCAGACCTGCACTACAGTAACTTTAAACAAAATTTGGTTTAATGTTTCAGCAGCTGCTACAGCACCAGTTCAAATTCAATGGGATCTTTCTTCAGGTACTCAAACACCTTTACTAGCACTAAATGAAACCGATAATTATGATTTTAGTTCTTTAGGTGGTATAGGTAATCCTAAAGAAAGTAACTATACAGGTGATATTGACGTGGTGGCTCCTGCTGCAGCAACTTCAGGGGAAACTTCTACTTTAATTTGTGAGTGGATTAAAAACTACTAGGGGTTCAAATGGCTACATCTGGTACTACATCATTTGACCTTGATATAGATGAGGTTATTCAAGAAGCATACGAACGTTGTGGTGTCACAGCGAGAACCGGTTATGGTTTAAAAAGCGCTCGACGTTCTTTAAATATACTTTTTTCTGAATGGGGTAATAGGGGCCTACATTTATGGAAAGTAGCCTTGGCTTCTGTACCTCTAGTAGAAGGTCAAGCAGAATATAACTATGCTAGTGATAATACTAATTTTCCAAATGATATTAATGAAGTATTAGAAGCGTATGTTAGAAATAACTCAACAACCACTGCACCTGTAGATACACCTATTTCAAAAATAGATAGGTCTACTTATTCTGCAATAGCAAACAAATTATCTAAAGGAACACCTAGTCAATATTATGTGGATAGGACAACAACACCTAGTATTTTTCTTTATCAAACACCAAGTAGCACTTTTTCTGGGTCTAGTTACTTATTAAAGTTTTACTATTTAAAAAGAATTCAAGATGCGGGAGCATACACGAATCAAGGTGATATTGTGTATCGATTTATTCCCTGTATGTGTGCGGGACTAGCTTATTATTTAAGTTTAAAAATAGCTCCAGACAGAACACAAAATTTAAAATTATTATATGAGGATGAGTTACAAAGAGCTCTAGTAGAGGACAGTTCTTCTACTAGCACTTATTTGACTCCAAAGATATATTTCCCAACACAATGAGTTTCGCAAAAGGTAAATACGCAAAAGCAATATCTGATAGAAGTGGTATGGCTTTTCCTTATAATGAAATGGTTAAAGAATGGAATGGTGCTTTGGTTCATATCTCGGAATATGAAGCAAAACAACCACAATTAGAATTAAAAGTTGAAGTAGCAGATCCAGAAGCTTTATTAAATTCTAGAACAGATAGGACAGAGCCAAGTGTTCCTGTTGTTTTACCATTTAATCCTTTTACTACTGTTGCTTCAAGTCAAGCTTTCGTAAATGTTTTTTCTCCAGGTCATGGTAGATCAACAGGAGATACTGTAAGATTCAGAGGACCAACAACAACAGGAAATGGTTCTGGTAATACACAATATGCTTCTATTCCTAGTTTCGATGGTATTACAGATATTAATTCTAGTTCAGGATTCACAATAACAGTAGGTCAAAAAAATTCATCAGGAGGTGTTGTAACAGATACAACATCTGACTATTATCATTTTTCAAGTAGTGATACAGCAACATCAGGTTCTGTTTCTAGTGGCAACGATGGTTGCTCTGCAGGTCCTGTTACATTGGAGGCATAATGGCAAAAACATTAAGTGATTTAAGAACAGATATTAGAAACTACACAGAAGTAGATAGTAATGTTTTATCTGATACTGTTTTATCAACAATTATATCTAACGCAGAAGCTAGAATATTCAGGACAGTAGATTCCGATGACACAAAATTTTATGCAACATCAGAAACTACAACAGGTAACAGATATATAACAGTCCCTGTTGGAACAATTATTATTAGATATGTTCAGCTTACAAACCCTTCTTCATCCGATCAAGTTTATCTAGAACAAGTAGATAGCTCTTTTATGGCTGAGTTTTTCGCTGATCCAGATAATTCAAACGATTATGCACAACCAAAATACTATGCTCAATGGGATTCGGATAATTGGGTCGTAGCTCCTACACCTGATCAAGCCTATGCTTTAACTATGGCCTATATTAAAAAACCCGACAGTATTACAACCTCAGATTCAACAACAACTTACCTATCAACATATGTATATGATTTATTGTTATATGCTTGCCTTTCGGAAGCCTTTAAATACTTGAAAGGACCAACTAATATGTTAGATTTGTATGAACGTTCATATCAAGAAGCTGTTCAGACATTTGCTGTTGAACAACAAGGACGCAGACGTAGAGACGAATACACCAGTGGAGCTATTAGAACTTTAATCGATGCCCCACTACCAAAGTACAAATAAGGAGTAAAAAATGGCAAACATAATACCTGATTCTTTTAAAGAAGAAATTTTAAAAGGAACACATAATTTTGCATCTAGTGGAGGCGACAGCTTCAAACTAGCCTTGTACACCGATATCTCAGGTCTTTCAACATCAACTACCGCTTTTACTGCAACTAATGAAGTGAGCACTTCTGGAACAAATTATACTTCTGGTGGTAATGCTCTAACAAATAGTGGAGTAGCAGTGGCAAGTAATACTGCTTTTATTGATTTTGCGGATTTAACTTTTTCTTCTGTTACACTAAGTGCAGTGGGAGCGATGATCTACAACGATGATAACAGTGATAAGATTTGTTTGATTTTAGATTTCGGTGGAACAAAGACAGCAACAAACGGAGACTTTATTATTCAGTTTCCAGCTGCTGGTGCATCAACAGCTATCTTTAGAATAGCGTAGGAGAATAAATGGCACTTATTGTTAATGATAGAGTAAAAGAAACTACAACCACAACCGGCACAGGAACAATTACATTAGGTGGTGCGTCTACTGGTTTTGAAACTTTTGCAGCAGGGATAGGTAATTCTAATACAACTTATTATTGTATTACACTTCCAGGAAGCGCAGAGTTTGAAGTTGGTTTAGGTACCCTTAGTGGTGATTCTTCTACTTTAGCGAGAACAACAGTAATTAGTAGTTCTAACAGTGATAGTGCTGTTAATTTTTCTTCAGGTACTAAAGATGTTTTTTGTACATTACCTGCAAGTAAAGCAATTATTAAAGACGCTAATGGTGCTCTTGCGAGTACCACAATGTCAGGCGCTCTTGATCTCAATGGTAATGAATTAGTTTTAGATGTTGACGGTGACACAAGCATTACAGCGGACACCGATGATCAAATAGATATTAAAATAGCCAACGTTGATGTTGCTAATTTAACAACAGCGAACAGCGGTGACTTAGTTATCAAGACAGCAGTTTCAGATAAAGATTTTGCTATTAAAGGTAATGACGGTGGATCTGAAATTACAGCATTATCTTTAGACATGTCAGCAGCGGGAGCTGCAACATTCAACGATGATGTAGTTGTAGGCTCTAAATTAAAAATGCCTACGAATACAGCAAATAAAATTTTAGTAGCAGACGGCACGAGTTTTGAGGAAGTTGATTTATCTGGAGACGCTACAATAGCTTCTGGCGGTGCAATGACCTTAGCAAACTCTGGTGTGACCGCAGCTAGTTATACAGCAACAAATTTAACAGTAGACGCAAAAGGACGAATTACGTCAGCTTCTAATGGAGCTGCAGGTGCTTCTGCGGGCTTCGTGATTGCAATGGCCGTGGCGCTGTGATATAAAATGAATAAAAGGAGATAAACATTGGCCCAAGATTTTGAAAGAGCCGTAGCATCAGATTCAGCAGGTGACGTGAATATTGGCACTACTGCGAGAACAATCATTACATCAAATTCAGATGATGCTGTTATTGGTATTCGACTCACCAATGTAACAACAGCTACAATTAAAGCAGATGTTTATATTACTAGCACTGCTAGTGGTGGTTCCGCAGATTCTTATATTGTCAAAGGAGCACCCATAGCTGCAGGAGGATCATTAGAATTAATTGACGGAGGAGCGAAAATTGTACTTTTATCGGGAGATGCCCTAAAAGCTAAATCTGACACCGATGCAAGTCTCAATGTTTGGGTTTCCTTTATTGATAGTATTAGCACCTAGGAGGTTATATGGCATATCTTGGTAATCCCGTTACAAAAAATTTCACAACCACAACATCAGTTCAAACTTTAACAGGTGATGGATCTGTTTCATATGCTCTTTCAGCGGCGGCAGCAGTCCCAGAAGATATCGCCGTTCTTCGTAATGGAGTGAGGCAGAAACCAACGACAGACTACTCAGTCAACGGTGCGCAAATCACGTTCACCACAGCGCTAGCTTCGACCGATACTTGCTTTATCATTTTCTTAAACGGAATTTTATTAGATCAAAACACACCGGGTGCAAATAGTATTCAACCAAGCATGATGACATCTTTCAATGGTGTTTATGAAAACTTACAAACAATTACTGCTACGACTACAGTAGCATCAACCGATAACGCATTCTTAGCAGGCCCTGTCACTTTTACAGGTACCGTCACAGTGGAGGGTAATCTCACAGTCGTATGAGCACACTTGAAGTAAATAAATTAGCGCCTCTTGCTGATAATGGCACAGTTACCTTAGGCGACAGTGGTGATACAATAACTATTCCTAGTGGTGTAACCATTACCAACAATGGAACACAAACAGGATTTGGTGGAATTAATACTCCAGCTTTTACTGCAATTTTAGATTCAAATCAAACTATGTCATCTAATACCACAACAAAATTAACATTTACAAGTGAACTACTAGATACTGATAATGCTTTTACTGATTCAAAATTTACTGTTCCGAGTGGTAAAGATGGTAATTATTTATTTAATGCAAAATTTAGAGCAAGTAATTTTTCTCAAACTCTAAACATATATATTTATAAAAATGGTAGTGAGTTAAATACTGCATTTAGGGGTAATGCTCTTTCAAGTGGAAATGTTCCTTATGGTGCAGTTTACTTAACTGCACTTGTACCTTTAGTAGCTGGTGACTATATAGAAATTTATGGTGACCATAACTCTGCTTCAACTCAATCTCTTACAACAAAAGTTTTTCAAGGATTTAAATTAATAGGAGCATAAATGGGAACAGTATTCGTAGATAACCTCGAACCGCAATCCGGGACTAGCTTAACACTAGGAGCGAGTGGTGATTCCATAAAAGGATCAACCGGAACTGTTTGGACTGGAACTGTTGCAGAGTCATCATCTAGTTCCATCGTAGAAAACGGAAGCAACTCTAATGGCAAATTTACAAAGTTTGCTGATGGCACAATGATTTGTTTAATGAACGACACATTATCAACACCTGCGGTAACAACAGATATTGGAAATGGAGGACAGGTACGAAGTAACAACTATACTCAGTCGCTTCCTGCAAATTTTACTGATACAAGTTATCAAGTTTCTTTTTCTGTCGGTAGACTTTTTATGGCAGGTTTATCAAGTAATAGTGAGCCTAGTTCAACTAGTCAAATTGGATGGCATTTAAGAGCATGGGCTAGTGCCACGGGTGATGAAAATGTAAAAGTTTCTATCATGGCAATAGGTAGGTGGTATTAATATGAAAATTAAACTAAATCCAATAGTTGTTAGTCAATCAAAACAAGCCTCTGTAATTTCTTTATCAGGATTAATTTTGACAATAGATGGACAACAAATTGATTTATCAACTATTCCTGTTGATGGTCAAGCTGAATCAGATACAGATTTATTACAAGGAATTGTTACTAGAGATGAGGTTACAGTAAACTATTTATATTCAACTGATATTTATGAGAGTAATCAATCAACTAATAAACAAGATTATGAATTTGATATAACTGAAGGCACGATATCATGTCCTTTAATTAAGAGGAGTACCTAATATGTTAAAGAATATTAAAACAGCAAATCAGGTAACAACAGAAAAGTTTGAAGAAGCAATGCAAAATTTAAGAGCTAAAAGAAATATGTTATTAATGGAAACAGATTTTTATGCGTTATCTGATGTGACCATGAACACAGAAATGACTACATATAGAACACAGTTAAGAGATATTACCAACGGATTAACTACAGTAGATCAAGTCAATGCTGTAACATTCCCAACGAAACCAGGAGCATAATGTCAAAGATACTCGTAGATACCATAGACACTAGAAGCGGAACTTCTAATATAACAATTGGTTCTAGTAATGCGTCACAGATAACATTAAAGTCAGGTGCAACACTTACAAACTTTCCTGATAATACTCCTTCATTTAGAGCTGAGATAAGTGGAAATAAAACGTTATCCGATGCGTCCAGTACAAAGATAGCTTTTGATAGCGAAGATTTTGATACAGATAGTTGTTATGATGCAAGCAGTAATTATCGTTTCACGCCGAACGTTGCTGGTAAGTATTTAATTGGAACTCAAATTAGAATGTTATCTGATGGTAATAGTACATTAGCAACAACAAATGTAATGATTTATAAAAATGGTAGTGAACATGTAAATTCCCCAACAAATTTTAGAAGCAATCCAATAAATGGTCAGTCATATTTTCTATCAGATATCGTAACCTTCAATGGTTCTTCTGATTATGTTGAAATTTATGTTAATGCAGATGTTGATAGTGGTGGTATTATTGCTGCTGCTGGTAACACTTGTACTTTTTATGGATATAAGATTATAGGAGCATAATGAGCACGATCAAAGTATCAACAATCTCGCCTCTCGGCACAGACGCAACCAAGACTATTACTCTTGGTGAGAGTGGTGGCACATTAGGTATTGCTTCAGGTGCAAAGACATCAGGCTTTGGTAAAGTGGGTCAAATAGTAACCGAAACTACTACTTCAAACACTATCACTAGCTCCACATCTTTTATTATAACAAATTTATCTGCTTCCATAACCCCTACAAGCACGACAAGCAAAATATTAATAATTATAAGTGGTAATACTTTTGTTTCTTCTGGAGAAGAGTGTGTTTCAACTGTATATAGAGACTCTTCAAATTTAAGTGATACTAAAGGATTTAATAGTATATCCAACTCTGCTGGAACTTTAACAGGAGTGAATAATATTACTTTTCTTGACTCACCTAGCACAACTTCTAGCACAACCTTTACACTATATATAAGGTCTGTAGGTGGTGGCAGTGTAAATCATATAGGAAATGCAGCGAAAGCTACAATTACATTAATGGAGATATTAGACTAATGGCAGTAACAACGATACCTTCAGTAGTGCAGTGGGAAACATCAGTTAAAACATCTAGTTTTACAGCAGTAGCTAACGAAGGCTATTGGATAGATACAACATCTAATACAGTAACAGTAACTTTCCCTTCTTCTGCAAGTGTCGGTGATACTATTGAGTTAGTAGACTACGCAAGGAATTGGGGAACAAATAAAATTATAATAGATAGTAATGGACTAAACTATCAAGGCGAAGATGATACTTATAATGTTGAATATGACACAAGTGGTCAAGCACTAAGAGTAGTTTACTCTGGTGCTACTCAAGGTTGGATACCTACCTCAGATGAAGTGTCTGAAAATGCTCCTGTAGAGCCAGTTTATAATGTAGATTTTTTAGTTATAGCTGGCGGAGGTGACGGCGGCACTGGTTCAAATGGTGTTGATTCAGTTTTTTCAACAATAACTTCACTTGGCGGAGGTAGTACAAACGCCTCTGGGGGTTCTGGTGGAGGTGCACCTTACACATCAGGTTCCGGTGGTGCAGGAACATCTGGTCAAGGTTTTGCTGGAGGCAGTAATGCAAGTGGTGCAAACGGCGGAGCTGGCGGCGGTGGTGCTGGCAGTGTCGGTCAAAACGCAACATCAACTGTTGGAGGCAACGGTGGGTCAGGTGTAACGTCTTCAATCACGGGTTCTGCTGTTGGGAGAGCAGGTGGTGGTGGTGGTGTAGGTCGAGCACCTAGTGCTGGCGGTTCTGCTACTAATGGTGGTGGAGCAGGAGCCTCATCTGGTACTGGAACTTCCGGAACTGTAAACACTGGCGGTGGCGGCGGTGGCGGCAACGGTGGCGGCGGTGCTGGTGGTTATCGTTGTTCTATTTCTGGGGAAAGTTCTGGGGGAGGCGCCTCTGCAGAATCGCCACTATCAGTAACAATCGGACAGACTTACACAGTAACTGTTGGTGCAGGTGGTGGAAATGGTGGTTCAGGTATCGTTATTCTTCGTATGGCAACTGCTAGTTATTCTGGCACAACAACAGGCTCACCAACAGTCACAACATCTGGCTCAGATACAATATTAACATACACAGGTTCAGGGAGTTACACAGCGTAATGGCACATTTTGCAAAATTAGGAGTAGGAAACATAATTGAAAGAGTAGAAGTCGTATCAAATGATGTTGCTACAAACGAGCAAACAGGTGTAGATTTTTTAAATAATTTATATGGCACAAGAGATACTTGGAAACAAACTTCTTACAATGGAAATATTAGAAAAAACTTTGCTGGTATAGGTTTTACCTATGACCAAACAAGAGATGCTTTTATTCCCCCCAAACCTTTTAATAGTTGGACATTAGATGAAGATACTTGTCTTTGGGAAGCACCTGTTGCTTATCCAGACGATGATAATGAATATACATGGAATGAATCAACCAAACAATGGGATGAAGTATAGGAGGATAAATAATGGGCTACTTAGGAAATCCAATCGTACAAGGTAACTTCTCTCAGATCGATGATTTGAGTGGAAGCTTCAACGGTTCAACAACACAGTTTACCATACAAGTAGGTAGTGATACTCAGATTATTGGTAGCTTAGCACAATTACTCATTCATATTAATGGAGTATATCAAGTACCGGGATCTGCCTTTACAGCAGGTTCTTCTAGTGGTACCATCGCTTTCACCGCAGCTCCTGCAAGTGGTGCAACTTTCTCAGGTATCATTTTTGGTGATACGTTTGATGTAGGTGCTCCCACAGACGCCACGGTAACAGCAGCTAAATTAACAAGTATTAATGGTGCGTACAGAAATGTGCAAACATTAACAGGTGGACTTTCTATTGCAGCGACAGAGAATGCGAGTATAGTAGGTCCTGTAACAGTGTCCTCAGGACAGACAATTAACGTAGCCAGTGGTGGAACGCTGGTCATATTATAAGGAGTAAACAATGGCAGATTGTGCACAAGCAATACAGACAATCGGTTCTTACGAGTTCGTCATTTCAGGTGATGTAACAACAGAAGCCGATTTTAATGCTAATGTCAAATGGGTGTCTGGCGCTGACTCCAATGGAACTGCTATTTTTGGCTCTAAACCTGATGCAGTGACTTGGACAAAAGTTAAAGCCGACATGGATAAACAAGATGCGTTCGTTAATCAAAAAGCAATTAACGCAACAGCGCAAGCATATTTAACAGATACTGATTGGTACGTAATCAGAGCAACTGAAGGGGGAACCGCTGTTCCTTCAGATGTAACAACAAAAAGAGCGGCAGAACGAGCTAAGATTGTATCTTACGAAGATTTTAGCGGATAGGAGTAAACAATGGCATCATTATCAACCAAGATAAAATTGTATTGTACAGCCAACAGTATTAATTCTGTTGACTTCACATCAGATGTTCTTCTTCAAGACGATAGCAACGGAGCGGGGCCTTATATCAAAGAATGGAACTTAGATATTGCTCAACCCACTGCTGATCAACTTGCTACATACGAAACAGCAGGTAACACAGAAGAAACAAACAATACAGTCAGAGCAACACGCAAAACAGCCTATGGAGATATCGGAGATCAACTCGATGAAATTTTCCAAGACATTGATGCGTGGAAGGTTAGAATACAAGCTGTGAAAGACGCAAACCCTAAATCATAAGGAGTATTGAGTGGTATCGCAACTTAAAGTAAACGAGATTATAAAGCAGTCTGGCTCATCAATTACGATTGGTGAGAGTGGAGATAGTATTACATTTCCTTCAACGGGAACTACTTCAGGTATTTATACTAATACTCCTTCTTGGAGAGCACAAATAGCTTCACAAAGTTTGTCATTTAACACAACTACAAAAATAGATTATACATCAGAATTACAAGATACAAATACCGCATATGATACATCTAATAAAAGATTTACAGTACCTACCGGATTAGGTGGAACATACATGATTGGTTCTTGGTATAGAATTGGTTCATCAACTGATGTAGAGGCGTTTACTATTATACCTTATGTCAATGGAGCAGCTCTTGATAGCAACAGACAATTACGATCATCTATGGTTCAAAGAAATAATAACACGATACAAATGTCAGGAACAATAGAATTGTCTGCTGCAGATTATCTTGAAATGTATGCCCTTAATGCCGATTCAAACGCAACATATACAATAGGTTATGACAATGCAGGACTTTTTTGGGGTTTTAAATTAATAGGAGCATAGATGACCAGTAAGCTTAAAGTAAATTTAATCAATGACTCAGGTGATAATAACATCATCACGTCTGATGGTTCGGGTAGCGTAACTCTTGGTACAGCTTTTCCTGCTGTTGGTAAGGTTGGTCAAGTAGTCTATGCGAGTACAACAACACAATCTCAAAGTACATCAACATCTTATGCTACAACAGGGTTTTCAGCAAGTATTACACCTACAGCAACATCTTCAAAAATATTAGTTATGGCAAATATTCATTATCAAATATTCGGTAATAATGTTACTGTAGATTTTGGTGGTAATTTTAAAATTGTAAGAACAGTATCTGCTACTGATACTGATGTTTTTTTAGAAGCAAATCCAACACCAAGATTAAATCATGCTACGACTGGAGCTTCGTATTTACACAGTAGCTATAATATGACTGAACTTGATGAACCTTCAAGTATTTCAACTTGTACCTATACAATTCATCAAAAATCTAGAATCGCTAATGCAAGAATTTCTTTATCACAAGATAATGCTATAAGCACATTAACACTTGTGGAGGTACTAGCATAATGCCACTAAACACGATCCCCAATAAAGGTTTAACGAACCAAGGTTATCCAACCGATCGCCTCGTCACACCGATCATTATCAACGGAGATATGTCCGTGGCTCAGAGAAGTACAAGTGAGTCTAGTTATGGATCCGTGGCCTATAGCACAGTTGATCGTTTCAAAACAGTTTTTGAGGTAGGAACATATACTGTCTCACAAGAATCATTATCAAGTGGTAACGCATACAACTCAGGCTTTAGAAAAGCTTTTAAAGCTCTTGTTACTTCAACAGCAGCTCCGGGAAGTGCAGGAGCACAGACAACTTTTGAACAAAGAATTGAAGGTCAAAACTTACAGATATTTAAAAAAGGAACGACTAATGCAGAGCCTTTTACATTATCCTTTTGGGTTAAATCAAGTAAGACAGGATCAAATCTACAAGTTAATTTAAGAGATGGTGATAATTCAAGACAAGTAGGTGGAACTTACAATATTAGTGCTGCCGACACTTGGGAAAAGAAAATAATAAATTTTCCTGCTGATACAACGGGAGCTTTTAATAATGATAATGGTACAAGTCTAACTATAGAATGGTGGTTAGACGGTGGCTCAAATTATTCAGGTGGTGCTGTACCTACAGCATGGGAAGCAAATTCTAACGCAGATAGAAATGTAACAAACTTTGATTTAGCAGGTGCAACGGATAGTTGGCACATCACAGGTGTCCAACTCGAAGTCGGTGAGTTTGATTCTACAACCCTACCTAGTTTTCCTTTTGAGAGTTTTGCTAATAATTTAAGTAAATGTCAAAGATACTTTCAAGTATTAGGTGATGGGGTTTATACGGATACATCTGTAGGAGGTAATAGAATAGCGATTGGACAAAGAGATGCAAGTGGAAGCACCTCAGGATATCCTATTATTTTTACTCAATGTCAAATGAGGGCAACTCCTACTATTACACACACTAATGTTAATCTTAGACAAGATGGCACTAACTATACTTTAAGCAGTATAGATACAATTAAAAATTTTGGAATGACTATAGGTTTTAATATCACAGCATCAGGTAATTTAAGCACTGGTGAATCTTTTCAATTAAGAACCACAGCTGGAGGTGGTATTATGAAATTTGATGCGGAGTTATAAATGATACAGAGTGTAGAAAAAATATATAATACAGATGATGAAGGAAATAGTTATTCAAATACTTACAAGGTAACAATGACTGATAATGAAGTTTATTTTGTTCCTCACGACACAGCGAATCGACACTACCAAGAGATACTTGAGTGGGTTGCCGCGGGTAATACAATAACCGACCCAGGAGCGTAACCATGCTGTTTGGTTTTGACGCTTTTGCATCGTCACCGTTTTCCGCACAAACAAATTTAAATAAAGTTTTTGTATCGGGTAATGCCGTTACAAGTGCGATTGGTAATGTTACACCCGTCGGTAAAGGTAAGGTTATCCTTACAGGTAACGCTGTTACCGCTTCTGTTGGCACAGTCATTCCAACAGATTTTGCTTTTGTAGACGTCACCACGAATCTCGTCACAACAGCTACTGGCACGGTTACCGTTATTGGTAAAGCCAATTTCTCGGTTACCGGAAATGCTGTTACAAGTGCGGTTGGAGACGCTACACCAAAAGCAGGAGCACGTGTTGTTCTATCCACAGCAGGTGTTGGAACTTCTGCTATGTCTTTCAATGGTGCTACTATCATTGGTAAGGCTGTGGTTCTACCAACAACAAACGTTGTAACAGGCGCTACAACTGCAGCTGGTGTCATTACTTGGAACCCAATTGACCCTGGAGCTGCACAAGATTGGACAGAAATCAATCTGGGAGCAAGTCAAACATGGACAAACGTCGAAACATAATATAAATTTGGAGGCAATATGGCATCAAGTTATTCAACATCACAAAAATTTGAACTCATCGCAACAGGTGAAAAAGCAGGTCTTTGGGGAACTGTTACTAATACTAATTTACAACTAGTCGAACAAGCGGTTGGTGGTTATGTATCTATCAATGCAGCTTCTTCTGATCAAGCATTAACAATCAGTAATGGTGCATCGTCCGATGGACGAAACATGATTATCAAGCTAACAGGAACGTTGGCCGCGAACCGTAATGTGACTGTTCCTGATTCTATTGAAAAGATGTATCTCGTTGAAGATGCAACGACTCGAAGTTCTAGTCATTACACATTAACTTTTAAAACAGCATCCGGCACAGGTATTACAATGCCCGTCGGTTCTAAGATAGTAGTCTATTCAGACGGCACTAATATTAATTTAGTTAGTTTACAAAAGGGATATAACTCTCTTTCTAGCGCATACACAGCCGTAGATGGTGATCAATTAATTATTGATACTAGTTCTTCTGCTTTGACTATGACTCTTCCAGCATCTCCTGGTGTTGGTGATGAAGTTACTTTTATTGATGCCAAAGGAACCTTTGGCTCTAACAATCTTACCGTCGGTCGAAACAGTTCTAATATCAATGGCTCTGCTTCTGATTTAACAGTATCAACAAACGGAGCTGCTTTTACCTTAGTTTTTTTAAACGCGACTCGCGGTTGGGCATACAAAGATAAAATTTAAGGAGGGTAAATGGCTCTCATTACCTTAGACTTTTTACCTGGGATAGACAAACAGGACACCACGAAAGGTGCCGAACGTCGATTTGTGGATTCTAATAATGTCCGCTTTCGTTATGGTCTACCAGAAAAAGTTGGAGGTTGGTCTTCTCTTCTACCAGACAAAATTGTCGGTGTTGTCCGAGCACAACATCCTTTCACAGATTTAGATGGCAATCGATATGTGGCCCTTGGTACAGATAAGTTTCTCTTATTGTACTTTGAAGGCCAGCTTTTTGATATAACACCAATAAAAAGTTCTCTGACATCATCGACAATGGCAACCGTTAATGCTTCTACAACGGTAACAATTACAACAACATCTGCTCACGGAGCGTCGACCGGGGATATTGTACAATTAGATGCAGTGACTCTACCAGGTGGCACTGGACTTAGTGCTTCTAACTTTGAAGATAAAAAATTTGAAATAACATCTGTACCGTCAACGACAACTTTCACCATTACTTCTTCTGCAGCTGCAACCGCTACTATATCAACAGGTGGTTCAATGACTTGTAAAATGTATGAAGTTGTTGGTCCTCAAGAACAAACATACGGTTATGGTTGGGGTGTTGGTAATTGGGGTGGCACGGTTGACTCTGCTACAGTCACAACAGTAAATGAAGCATTGGATGCAAGTGAAACAACAATTACATTAACGAGTGCTACAGCTTTTCCTACTGCGGGTACTATCTTAGTAGATTCAGAATTAATTACTTATACTGGTAAATCAACAAATGATTTAACAGGTTGTACGAGAGGAGCTCTAGGCACGACTGCAGCAACTCATGATAACGGAGCAACCGCCACTGATGCCTCTGACTATAATGGTTGGGGTGTTGCAGTAGGTGCTTCTTTTGTTTCTTTGGAACCAGGACTCTGGTCTATAGATAACTTTGGTGAAGTTTTAGTAGCTACAATTGCAAACGGTAAAACCTTTACATGGAATGGTGGTGCTTCTGACGCAACATCAAATAGAGCTTCAACAAGTACATCTGGTTTTTCTACTTCTAATAATCCTACCGCAACAAGAGTTAGTTTGATATCACCTACCACAAGACATTTAATTCACTTTGGTACAGAAACAACTATAGGTACAGCAACAACACAAGACGATATGTTTATTCGTTTTTCTGATCAAGAAGATATTAATACTTTTATACCTTCTGCTATCAATGCAGCAGGTACACAACGATTGCAAGATGGAACTAAAATCGTTGGTGCTTTGAAAGCAAAAGAAACAATTTTGATATGGACCGATACTGCTTTGTATACCATGAAGTTTATTGGTGCACCTTTTACATTTGGTTTTGAACAAGTAGGTACCAACTGTGGTTTGATTGGTAAGAACGCAGCTGTCGAAATAGATGGTGTTGCGTATTGGATGAGCAACAATGGTTTCTTCTTATTCGATGGTACAGTTAAGTCACTGCCTTGTTCTGTTGAAGACTTTGTATATGATGATATTGACTTAACCAAAGGACAACAAATTACTGCAGGTGTAAACAATTTGTTTACAGAAATTGTTTGGTGGTACCCTGCATCTGGTCAAAGTTTTAATAATAGATTAGTAGCATACAATTATCTCGAATCTTTAGGAGCACAAGTTCCTGGCGGTATTTGGTACACAAGCACCGAAGGCCGTACATCATGGATGGACTCTTCTATTTATCCTAAACCTTATGCAACTTCTTTTGCTTCTAGTGAAACAGGTACGTTTCCAGTCATTCAAGGGAATACAGGATTAGGAGCAACAACGTATTTCGAACATGAAACAGGTGTTAATCAAGTCAATATTGACGGATCGAGCACCGCGATTAATGCTTTTGTACAATCTTATGATTTTGATTTAGAAGGACAAGGTACAGAAGGAGAACAGTTTTTAGCTGTTCGACGATTTATTCCTGACTTTAAAGTTTTAGAGGGAACAGCCAAAGTAACGTTGGCCGTGAAAAGTTTTCCTTCTCAAGAAGAATCAACAACAGGGTTAAGTCCATTTTCGATTACATCATCAACCACTAAAAAAGATACTCGAGCTCGTGGTCGATATGTCAATATCAAAATAGAAAATGATGACGTTGATCAAAATTGGAGATTTGGTACATTTAGTTTAGATGTGCAACCAGACGGAGGTAGATAATGGCAAAAATAAATGTTAAAATACCAGAACCGAAAGAAGATTACGATGTATCAAACCAAAAACAAATAAACAGAGCAGTTGGAATTATTATTGAACAATTAAACTCTACTTATTTAGACGAACTAAAACAAGAAGCAGAACGTTATACATGGTTTAAATCTTCAGGAAGTACAAGTTAATGGCTAATATTTATAAAAATGCACAGTTTGATTTAACAAGCACTGACGTCACTGATGTTTATACTGTACCCTCAAACTCAAGAGCAATTATTCAAAATATACATATGGCTAATATCGGAGCGGGTAATGTTGTAGTACACGCACATCTATATGACAGTTCTGTAACAACACAATTTACTTTTGCAAAGCATACTATCGCTGCAAATGAATCACAAAGTATATCAGATGGTTCTATTGTTTTAGAAGAAAATGATGTATTAAGAGTACAAGCAGCTAGTGCTAATGATATTGAAGGCACTTGTGCTATATTAGAAATAAATAGAGATTAAGGAGGTAGTATGTCTTTTTTAGAACCTGGTGGAAAAGTATCGGTTGTTAAAGATGGTAAAACCGTTGAAGAGATTGATGTCGAAACAGAAGTTACTCTTATAAATACTAAAACTAGTAAAGAGTATAATTCAGATAAAGAAGCTGAAGATGATGTAAACGATGTCAACACAGATACAAAACAAGAAGATTTAAGTAGAACTGTCAAGATTAGAATAGCTAAAATGCCAGATATTTTAAGCGACTCCAGCTCTTGACACTATGTCAGATATCGGTAAATTATACGATATTACCGTAGCTTATGGACTTTATAAGTTGTTTCCTCGCTACAAAGATCACACGTTCGAGGACGTGCTTCAACATATAGCCCCATCTGTTAGTATGAATCAGTATAAGATTCACTATAGAAATGAGCTACCTTATGCCTTTACAAACTGGGCATTTTTAAATGAGGATGCAGAAAAACGATTTATGACAACCGCCGAATTAAACCCTGAAGATTACAACAGTGGAGACATTCCCTGGCACATTGATACAATTTGCGTTGATGATGTAAAATCTGTTATGAAATGGACAAAACAATACTTTACTAATTTACTTGGATGTAATAAACCTGTAAAATGGTTGAGAATAACTGATGATGAGGTTATCACAAGAGTTGTAACAAGATATACAAAGGAACATTATGGGATCAATAAGTAAAGCAGTTAGAAGAATTATACCAAAAGAAATACAACCTATTTTACCTATCGCAGCTTCTATGTTTGGTGGACCTCTTGTTGGAAAATTTTTAGGTGGAGCTCTTGGAACAGGTATCATGAGCACTTTAGGAGGTAAAGCCTTAGCTTCTGGTTTAACATCAGCTGGTGTTGATTTATTAACTAAAGGTAAAGTTGATCCAAGAACCGCAGCCGTATCTGCTTTAATGGGAGGCGGTGGACAATATTTTAAAAACGTTGGACAAAGTGGACAGTTTTTAGGAATGGAACTGGGTGACAAAGCAAAAAGTGCTTTTACTGATGCCGGTACACTGTTAGCTCCAACAGAAATAAGCGGAGATGGAAAGTTTAAACTAACAGAAGGAATTGGTGAAGATGAAGTTTTAAGCAGTCTTGGAAAAAGTGCAAGCACTGCTGCAACAGCAGGTGGAACAATATCCGCGTACGACGCAGCAGAAGAAGCACAAAGAAAATACGAAGAAGAGATGGCCGGTCGAGAAGCTGATTCCGCTGCGGACAGACAATCAAGAATAGATTATATTTCAAGATACATGGGTATGGCAGGATTTAGTCAATCTGAAATTGACGATGCATTATCTCGTTATGGATATAAAACTGGTGGACGTGTTGGTTTTTCCAGTGGCGGTAGTGGAACATTAGGTGATTCCATGCAAGACATGAAAATTCTTATAATGAAAAATCAAATTATAGACGCCGGTGGCGGTGGTTTCGGTGGAAAAGATTTAGATGATAAAACAGACGATGAAATTATAGAAATATACGAAGGTTTATTTGGTCAGGGCAAAGCAAACGGCGGGCGTATTGGTTATAGAATAGGTGGTTCTACTGTAACTAACTTTTTAGCCAAATTTGGTATTGGTAGACCTACTGAAGAAATTATGCAAAGAATGTTTGAAGAACGTAAAAAAGAAATACTTAGTGATATGTTTGATGCCGAAGCGGGAACCGGTGCTTATTCTATGAAACAAATGGAAGAAGCTGATAAGATGGCTACAAAACAAGCCATGAAAGAATTAGAAGAGTTTAAAATGCGTATTGGTATGGACCTAGGAGATCCACCAGAGGGTTCTGTAGCAGATGATATGATTGATCAAATTATGGAACCACGAAAAGAAGGTCGTGTTAAAGAAGATGGTGAAAATCAAGCTCCAGCTCAACAAATTCTTAATCAATTACGACAATTTGATGTTTTACCACCAATGG
>WLWH01000759.1_pt1 | contig 25457 bp, 44 predicted proteins | sample 6712741 | NCBI WGS metagenome assembly WLWH01 (sample SAMN12718694, study PRJNA515312) | sponge metagenome | isolation source: marine sponge | host: Mycale hentscheli | place: New Zealand: South Island, Marlborough, Capsize Point | collected 2003-05-01
GACCCTAATATCATGAGTATGGCACAAAGAGTAACTTTAGCTAACGAAAATTTAAAGATTGCTATGTCAAATCCTATGATGCACAATCTAAGAGAGGCATATCGAAGAGTATATGAAGCTTTAGGTACACAAGATATCGATCAATTACTTATACCTCAAGAAAAACCAATGCCAAAAGACCCAGCAACCGAGAATATGGAAGCGATTATGCAAAAACCATTAAGAGCTTTCCCAACTCAAGATCACAAAGCACATATTGCAGCTCATAGAGCTTTTATGTCTACAAGAATGGTACAAATTAATCCACAAGTGTATGCTGCACTTCAAGCTCACATATCTGAGCACGTTTCTATGTTAGCTCAAGGAGAAGTTGGAGCTATGATTCAAGATGATCCTATGATGCAACAAATGTTACAAGCTGATCCCGAAGCTGCAGAGATAAAAATTTCTGCAATGATTGCTCAAAGAGTTGCAGAGCTTACAACTGAACTTGCACAATCAGAAGCTATGGGTCAAAAACAAGATCCTCTTGTAATGTTAAAACAAAGAGAACTAGATTTAAAAGCTTTAGACTTACAAAGAAAATCTGAACAAGATATGAATTCAAATGAAATAAGAGAAAATGAAATTGATGAAAGATTAGAGATTGAGAAAATGAAATTAGAAAATAATGAAGATCAAGCAGCAGAAAGAATTAGAATTGCTGATGCTAAAGTTGAAATAGCAAGAAAGAGAGCTAAAAAATAATGAAAAGAAAATTTAGAGTCTTAAAAGCTAGAGGTGGTAAAGACGCATCTGAAAAAGATTTTGGAACTGGGCCATCATCTAAGGGAGATGCAAGAAGTGAGTATCTTTCAAGTGGACAATATACTGGAGGACCAAAAGGCACTAAAGATGGTGGTAACAAAGCACCACCAAAAACAACAGTTAAAAAAGGATCTTTTCAAGTTCCCTCTCCTTTTAATTATACAATAACTGGACAAGTAATTAATAGAGTTTCAAAAGGGCTTTATGATGCAAAAAATTTAAAAGATCAAAAAAATGTTGATGTACTAGGTGGAGAAATGTTAACTACTGGCCCTACTGGTCCTAAAGCTCCAAGAGGAGGAGGCAATAAAAATTTTACAAATGTTAATCAACCAATTCAAGCTATAGCAGCAACAAAACCAGTTGATCAAACTTTAGTAAGTCCAAAAGATAATTTTTTTAATTTTGTATCTTACAAAGTTGGAGGTTTGTCTGGTGGAGTAAGTTATGGTCCACCACCTAAAAAGGGGCCTAACTCACAAGTACCTCCAGTTAAAATGAAAAGAGGAGGATATAAAAAATAATGTGGTTATCAGCTATTAAACTTGCAATGTCTGCAGGATCAAAAATTTACGCTAACAAGCAAAGAACAAAAATGGCAATGTCAGAAGCACAGCTTTTACATGCTGATCGTATGGCTCGAGGAGAAGAGCAGTACCAAGGAAAACTTTTAGAAGCTAGACAGTCGGACTGGAAAGACGAGGCAGTTTTGATAATTCTCAGTTTGCCCGTGTTGGTGCTGGCCTGGGCAGTCGTATCAGACGATCCAACAGCGATGGACAAGGTAAAATTGTTCTTTGACATGTTCTCGCAGCTCCCGTCCTGGTTTACAAATTTGTGGATTTTGGTCGTAGCCAGCATTTATGGTATTAAGGGTACACAAATCTTCCGTAATGGAGGTAAAAAATAATGTGGAACTGGATAAAAAAATTATTTAAAAAAGAAGAAAAACCTGATTATTCAAAAATGTGTAAGGGTGATCTAAAAAAATTACTTGCTCAAGGTAAAATAAAAGATATTTACAATCCAAATAAATAATATATAGATTCGTTATGGATCTTAAAATGGCTTTAATAAATGCATTAGAAGATAGATATAATGCAAGAATATCAGAAGCAGACGCAACAATAAAAATATACCTGACTAATTCAGTAGGAATTGGAGAGCATCCTCAACATCTTGATGAGATAGATAAACAATTAGGTATCATTACAGATTCAGAAGAAAAACTTTCTGCTCTACAAGCATTTAAAATATGATAGAAGGCGACAGTAAAGAATATGAGCTTCTAAATGAAGCTTGTAAATCTTTAGAAGGTGATGATCTATTTACAGCCGAGATAGGTGTAAGAAAAGGATTGGGATCAAAATTAATATTAATGAATTTAAAACATAAAAAACATTGGCATATTGGAATAGATCCATATGGTAATATACCTTACCAACATTTTGATAAAAAAAAATCTATTACTTGTAACTATACTAACAATATGAAACTTGAACTTGTAAAAGATTTAGATTATGAAAACTTTACACTTTTTCCAATGGGTGATGATGAGTTTATGAAAAGATTTCAAGATGGTGTCCCAATTTATAGAGATAAAAAAGAATTAAAAAATAAATATGATTTAGTACATTTTGATGGTCCACATAAATCAGTAGATGTAATTAAAGAATCTATTTTTTTTGGAGAAAGATCACACAAAGGAAGTGTATTTGTTTATGATGATTATAGGTATTATGACATGGATGCAGTACTAAAAATAATTGTAAATGAGTATGGTTTTATGTTATTAAAACAAGGTAAAAATAAAATATCACTTAAGAGAAATTAATGTTAGATCATTATACAGTTGAAGCTATAAGAAATTCTATAAACAAACAAATAACAAGTGTTAAAGATCATATATGCTATGGGGTTGAAACTGAATCTCAATTAATGTATGCTCGAGGCAGACTCAGCGGATTAGAAACGCTGCTTCAGGATATTAAAAACCTGCATAAGGAGGATAACGATGGTACAATTGATAAAACCTAAGCTTACTGATTTTGGTAATGACCAAACTAAAGAAGCAGAAGTTAAATCACAAATTCCTACAGATTCCAAAGGCATCAAAGAATATCTTGAAATCATACCTAACCCAGTTGGATACCGTATGCTTGTTAGACCATGGTCTGGTAAAGCAAAGACAAAAGGCGGTGTTATTTTAGCAGATGAAACTCAAGACAAAATTCAAATGACAACAGTCGTTGGATTAGTTGTTAAATTAGGTGACCTTTGCTATCAAGACAAAGAAAAATTTCCAAATGGTCCATGGTGCAAAGAAGGTGAATTTGTTGTTTATGGCAGATACACTGGAAGTAGATTTCAAACTAAATTCGGTGAACACCGTATTCTTAATGATGACGAAATAATAGGAACTATAGGAAAGCCAGAAGATATTCTCCATTTATTTTAATAAAGGAGGATAAACATGGCAGAAGTAAAAGACTATAGTGCAGAAGCATTATTAGCCAAAGAAAAAGAAGTCGATTTAGATACCGATAATGTTAAAGAAGAAAACATTGAAGTAAAAGAAGAGACTACAAAAGAAAAGGAACCCAACTTAAATGTTGGTGAAGTTGATCTAGGTTATACTGGTCACGAAAAACCTTCTGAAGAAAAAAAAGATGAACCTAAAATTGAAATAACTGAAGATGTAAAAGAAGAAGTTATAGAAGAAAAAAAGGTTGAGTCTAAATCAGAAGAAAAACCAAACTTGAATGAATCAAGAAGAGATTATCAAAAAAGAATTGATAAACTTGTCTTTCAAAAGAAAGAAGCTGAAAGAAGAGAAAAAGCAGCACTTGAATATGCTCAAGGAATACAAAAGAAATTTGATACTAATCTTAAAAAGCTAAATACTACTGACGAACAGTATCTAAAAGAATTAGATGCTAGAGTAGATGCTCAGAGAGAACAGGTCAAAGTAGCTTTACAACAAGCTATAGAAAAACAAGACGCTTCTCAAATTATGGAAGCTAACGATAAGTTAACCCAATTAGCTGTAGAAAAAGAAAAAGCTAGATTAGAGATAACAAATCGTGAAGAAAAAAAGAAAATAGAAGAAGAAAATAAACAACAAAAAAACGTACAAGCTGATACCTCAAACAGCGGAACATCAGATTCTATGCCACAAATAACTCCTAAAGCTAAGAAGTGGGCTGAGGAGAATTCATGGTTTGGAAATGATGAAGTCATGACTAATGCTGCAATCACTATTCACAACAATATTTCTCAAGAGGGTATTGAAGTAGACAGTGAGGAGTATTATAATGAAGTAAATTCAAGACTAAGGAAGTATTTTCCTGATAGTTTTGATGCTGCTAAAGACGAGCCAAAAAAAGAAGCACCTAAACCCGTTCAAACTGTTGCTTCGGCTGGTCGTAGCCAACAAGGACGCAGAACTGTGAGACTCACAAAATCACAGGTAGCAATTGCTAAAAGATTAAATGTGCCACTAGAGGAATATGCTAGATACGTGAAGGAGGATAAATAGTTATGAGTACAATTAAGAGAACTTCACGGGAGTCAGAAAAGAAAGCTTCGAAAGAAGCACCAAAAGCCTGGACTCCACCATCCAGTTTGGATGCACCACCTGCACCGAACGGGTACGCCCATAGATGGATACGTACTAACGTTCAAGGTTTTGAAGATACAGCTAATGTATCAAAAAAATTAAGGGAAGGTTGGGAATTTGTAAGAGCCGATCAAATTATAAGTGAGATTGGCGAAAATAAATACCCTTTCTACTCTGAAGGTAAATACGAGGGGTGTATAGGAATTGGAGGCCTTGTGCTGGCAAGGATACCAGAAGAGATTTTAGTCTCACGTGCTGAGTACTTCGATAGAATTACTCAAGATAGAATGAACGCTGTGGACAATGATCTTATGAAGGAACAGCACCCGGACATGCCTATCAATATTGATAGACAGTCAAGAGTGACCTTTGGTGGTAGTCGCAAAAAATAATTTTTTTGTAATTGCTGCTGGGTTATTAAAATAAACTGTTAAAGGAGAAAATAACTATGGCAAATCAACTAGAAAAGTTTGGTCTAAGACCTTACAGAAAACTAGACGGTACACCATTAGTAGGGGCTCAAAACAGATATAAGATAGCAAACGGAGACGCTACTGCTATTTTCCAAGGAGATTTAGTAAGACCATTAACAACTGGTTTTGTAACTAGAGCTGCTGGAAACACATCTTATGCTGTTGTGGGTGTATTTAACGGATGTTTTTATAATGATCCAACTACTCAAAAACCAACTTACTCAAATTTCTACCCAGGTGGAATTACACCAACACAAGGCGGAATAACTGCTTTTGTTGTTGATGATCCAGATGCGGTATTTTTGATGAATGCAGATGCGGTTTTTGCACAAGCAGATCTATTTAAGAACTATTCCCTTACTACGGATACTGGGAGTACAACAACAGGAATATCAGAAGTAATGTTAGATGTGGGAGTTGGCGGAACAGCTGGCACATTTGCAGTACAAGCAATTGATGTATCACAAGATCCAGAGAATGATGATCTTACAACTTCAAATGCTAATATTCTTGTTAGAATCAACAATCATTTCTACCGTCAAGGTGGAACAGGACTATAATAGGAGTATTAAATTATGGCTATATCACGAGCACAGCTAGTTAAAGAACTAGAGCCAGGTTTGAATGCACTATTCGGCCTGGAATATAACAGATATGAGAATCAACATGCGGAGATTTTTGTAACTGAAACTTCAGACAGAGCTTTCGAAGAAGAAGTAATGTTAAGCGGTTTCGCTTCTGCACCAACTAAACAAGAAGGTGCTGGAGTAGTGTTTGATCAAGCAGGTGAAACTTTCACAGCAAGATACAATCACGAAACAATCGCTTTAGCATTTGCTATTACTGAAGAAGCAATTGAAGACAACCTATATGACAGATTAGCTGCAAGATACACAAGAGCTCTTGCAAGATCTATGTCAAACACGAAGCAAGTTAAAGCTGCTAACGTGCTAAACCAAGCACAAGTAGCCACAGTAACTGGTGGAGACGGAGTATCATTAATTAATGCATCTCACCCACTTGCAACTGGTGGTACTTTCGCAAACGTTTTAACAGTAGCTGCAGACCTTAACGAAACTTCGTTAGAGCAATCGTTAATCGATATCGCTGGATTCGTAGATGAAAGAGGATTAAGAATCGCTGCTCAAGGTAGAAAAATGATAATTCCAAAAGAATTACAATTTACTGCTGAGAGATTGATGAAATCACCTCAAAGAACATCTACTGCAGATAACGATATCAATGCAATTGTAAGCATGGGAATGGTACCAGAAGGTTATTCAGTAAATAACTTCTTAACTGATACTGACTCATTCTTCTTATTGACTGACGTACCTAACGGTTTAAAACACTTTGTTAGATCGCCAATCAAAACTGCGATTGAAGGTGACTTCGATACTGGTAATGTAAGATTTAAAGCTAGAGAAAGATATTCATTTGGATTTTCTGATCCAAGATGTATATTTGGAAATGGTAAATTAGCTTAATAGTTACATTTATATTAAGAATTAGAAGGGGCGGTGTTCACATCGCCCCTTTTTTTATGTATAATGAAAAGACCTAGAAAATAATAATAATTTTGTAGACTGACTAGGCAGACGGTATAGAGACTACAAAATTTAATGCTATACAAAGGAGAATATTATGGCAAACACTACATTTGACGGCCCAGTCAGATCAAAAAATGGTTTTATTAATTTAGGACCTGCTGCAGTAAAAGCTGTTACTTTAGCTACAGATCTAACTGTTGCCGACCATGCAGGAAGATTAGTAACAATGGATCCTGCTGGAACACCAACTGCAATAACTTTACCTGCAATTGTTTCAACTGCTGATTCTGCTGTTGCAGGACCTGGAAGTGATCCAAATAATGCAAACACAATCGGTACAACTTTTGAAATTCTTTTTATTGATAATTTCACAGGAACTATCCAGACTGCTAACACTGCTGACAAATTTGTTGGTGCTGCTACAGTTGGTATTACTGCGTCAGTAGCTGGTAAACAATTTCAAGTTACAACTAATGATAATGAAGTTAATCTTAATGGTGAAGCTGGTGGATCTAACGCTACAACAGGTGGTCTAGCTGGTTCTAGAATCAAATTTACTGCAATCGCAGCTAACTTATATGCTGTAGAGGGTCAGTTACTTGGTAACGGAACAATTGCAACACCTTTTGATGCACAGTAATAAATAATTAGTGGCTCCTACGGGAGCCACAACTAAATAGGAGAATTTATGGCAGTAAAAGCCGACATACAAGCTACTAGATCAGATGCTGCTGCAGGAGCTGCCGCAATTATTCAGCAACCAATAAGACTCAAAGGTATTATTATAGCTTCCGATGGCACTGGTGCAGGCACGTTAGAATTAACAACTACTTCAAATGCTGGTACTACTTTATTTCAAGCTGACGTTCCATCAGGTGATGTAATTAATTTTAATTTTCCTGAAGATGGTATTTTATTTCCAAAAGGAATATTTTGTAAAACTAAAACAAAAGTGACTGCTTATACTTTATTAACTGATAAATATAGTGCACCACAATTAACAACTTCAAACCCAGGATAACAAATGTCAGGTGGTTCAAGTTTTTCATCAGATCAATCAGTTGCACACGCAACTGGTACGGCTCAAATGGTTGCTACAGGTACAAGAGCAAGACTTACATCTATTCAAGGTAAAGGCAATAGCACAGATGGTTCGATTATTTTTAGAAGTGGTGGTGCAGCAGGACCAGTTATTGCAACATATTTATTTGGAGAAGAAGGTTTAGATATGTACTTACCTGGTAATGGAATTTTATTTTTAGATGGTATTCACGCAACTATAGCTAATACCACTGGTGTAACAATAACATTTACTTAAAATGGATTTGGAATATTATTCAGATATTCTGGAATTTAAAAGAGGTGGTGACGTTCAACCACCAAAGACAAAAAAATATTTTAGAGCAACAAAATCTGGTGCAGGCATGACCAAAGCTGGTGTTGCAAAATATAGAAGAGATAATCCTGGATCAAAATTAAAAACTGCAGTTACTGGTAAAGTAAAGCCTGGGTCAAAAGATGCTAAGCGTAGAAAGAGTTTTTGTGCTAGAAGTTTAGGACAAATGAAAAAATTTCCAAAAGCTGCTAAAGACCCTAATTCAAGATTAAGACAAGCGAGACGTAGATGGAAATGTTAGATTATGTCTTATTTAAATGCTAACATTCAACCAATATATTGTAAAATAAGAAAGGAGTATCTTTATGACCTTAAAGAAAATAAAGGAAAGTATAGTGAATGTGTTATCTTTAGTATTAGCAGTATTTCAGGAAGGGCTATACTATTTAACATCATGCTTCCAAATGGTGCGTGTTTTTGGAGATTGCCTATCTCAGCATTTTTCCAAAAAAAGTTTGATAGAGCCAAAGTGCCAGATATGCAAATACACGAATTGGAATTGTGGAATTGTTTTAGTTACTGGCCTAGTGTTACTTGTTTTGATTGGTTGGATGGTTTAAAAGGTAAATTTTTAGGTTTAGATAAAAAATTTTATCATGGCACATATTTATTCACTATCGATTGGGCTCATCCAGACACTAACATCTTGGATGTTGAACACTCTGAAATTCCTCAAGAACATAAGTGTGCACATATATTGGAGCTTGATAACGGTAATTATGCAGCTCAGCCTAATAACCGTATTTTGTGGCATTGTAATAGCTACACTACTGATGACGATTGGCCTGACTATAAAGTCCAAAGCACTTATTGGGACGCAGAAGACTCTAGCATGGTTACAGAGGATTCTGATAAAATGTTCTATGAAATGGAAAAAGTAAAAGATAAAAAAAGAACATATGAGTCTTACAAAGATTATGCACTTGATATGTCTTTTGAAAATGATGGTAAAAAATGATGGATAAAATAATTTACAGATTTTTAAGTTTCTTAGATAAAATAATAGAAAAAATAGATACTTTTTTTTCGAATAAAAAAAGGAAAAGTAAATAAATGAACTTAGCAGATTTATTAAAAAAGAATTTTGTATTAGTGCCAGTTGTTGCATCTGTACTAGTTGGAACATTTACTGGTGTAAGATATATCGTAAATCTTACAGATACTATTAACACTAATCAACAAGAAATTGTAGATCTTAAAAGAGATTTAAAAGTTGCTGAAGATAAAATTGTAGATCAAAACACAAGATTAACTTCTGCTGAGTCTACTTGGCAGATGGCAGAAAATTTATACAGACAACTAGCAGATCAAGTTAGAGAACACGACTACGATATTAAGGACTTAAACAGGTAATGTATGGAGGTTCTCAGGATGAATTATTATTTTACAGGATTAATTATTCTAGCTTTTACAATCTTAGCTTTGTTTGTAGAACCTGCATATCCTAAAAACGAATATCTTAATGAGTATGGTGTAAGATGTGGTGAGATGGAAGTAAGCACAGAACAAAGAGATACTGATTATAATTATAGTGAGAGTAGTACAAACGAACAACAGTATTTAAGATTCACATACAGAAAATATTTAGGAACAGACTGTAAAACTTCAAAAGAAAATGTACAAATCAAACAACAGTTAGAGTTAATGAAGATGTGTGGTAGGGTTAACAGTAATCCAAGTCTTGCACAGAACGAAAATTTTAGATTGTTAGTTTCTAAATGTAGAGGTGTAACTCCTGCAAGAGATAATACTAGACCAGCTGATTCACAAAGTTTGTGGGATGACATGAAAGATGAGTATAAAAAAGAGAATCCAGAGGTTAATTTAATGGGAGATAAGTTTATAAAATCAAAGAAGAGTACATTGAAAATACCACCAAAAGACTTTATACTACCATTACCAAAACCAAAGATAGATGAATAAAAAAACATTAAATATATCTGAAGAAGCAGCTGTACAGATGCCGATGAAAACGGTTGCCTCTCTAATTTTGCTTGTTGCAGCTGGCGTGTTCGCATACACCGAGTTGACGGCCAGGTTGGTATCGCTAGAGACTTCACGTGAGTTGTTTGAAAATGATTTGCTTAAAAAAAGTGAACAAGTGCCCGTCGATCAGGAACAACTATTTTTATTAGAAGATCTTTATCAAACAGTAGAGAAAATAGAAGTGCGTATTGAAGATATGATGCACAACAAAGTCAACATACAATTTATACAAAAACAAACTGAAAAACTTCTAACAGATGTAGAAGAATTAAAAGATAAGGTAAGAGCAAATGGCAACGGGACGAATCACTAAAAAAGTTTTAGATTATATAGCTCACATAAACAAAGAAGCTAAACAAATGAATTATGTAAAAGATTTAAAAAAATCTGTTGAGCATGGCAAGAATGGTACACAAAAATACGTTATCAAGCAAGGTGAAAACAAAGGTAAGGTAGTATGACAGAGTTAGTGATAGCCCTACTTATGATTGTACAAGGAGAGATTAAGGAGGCACGTATTCAGACGTCAATGTCTGATTGTTTGAAGGGAGCACGTATAGCTAAACGTCAGTTAAAACCTGATGGACATGTCAAATATCAGTGTATAAAATCTATGGCAGAATTAGAGGATAACATTGATGGCTCAAAATCAATTAAAAAATTAATATTAGAATAGGAGTTTTTATGAATTTAAGTCGTAATTTTACACTTCAAGAATTAACTAAATCAGACACAGCTGTTCGTTTAAATATAGATAATAATCCAAATAGTGATCAAGTTGAAAAATTAAAATCATTATGTGAAAATGTATTGCAGCCAGTCCGTGATCAATTCGGCAGAGTAAAGGTGACAAGCGGGTTCCGTAGTCCAGAGTTGTGTGTAGCTATAGGATCGAGTTTGACCAGCCAACATTCAAAAGCAGAAGCGGTTGATTTTGAATGTCTTGGAGTGGACAATGCAGAGGTTGCTGATTGGGTAAGAATGAACTGTGAAACAGATCAATTGATTCTCGAGTACTATACACCGGGAGAACCTAACAGCGGATGGATCCATGCAAGTTGGGTGCCTTTTCAACCAAGAGCTCAATATATGAGAGCATTTAGAGATAAAGATTCAAAGAAAACAAAATATTTACCAATAACAGGAAAAGCGGTAGATTTAGTTTAAAAACTAAAATGATAACACAAATTGTTGATGAGTTTTTAACTGATGAAGAGTGTGATTATTTAATTAATTTTTATAAGAATAATGAACATTATGCAAAAACTTTTCGTAATGTTTACCCACTCCCTTTAGATCCACAAGATGATCGTTTAAATTTTTTAAGAAATAAACTTAATAATCAAGCTCTAAGTATTAACAATTCAAAGATTGACTGGTATGAAATAGTAAAATGGCCAGAAGGAAGTTATCAAGATCTTCATCTTGATACTGCAAGTAATCAAACAAGTTTATCTTCTATTACATATTTAAATGATAATTATAAAGGTGGTAATACTTACTATGAAAATGATTTAATATTTAAACCTTTGAAAAAAAGGTCTCTTTTTTTTGATGGAAATTATTATAAGCATGGTGTAAAAAAAGTTATCTCTAACACTAGATTTGTTGTTGCTGCATGGTATAAAATAAATAATTAAATATTATGGCTATTACAAGAGGACAAATCCCAAGTTTACTTGAACCCGGTTTAGGCAGAGGTTGGGGTAAAAAAACAAGAAAAGAATTTGCAGTAAAAACTAAGCCAATTAAAGGTTTGAGTTCTTATTATTCAGATCTATACAAAACACCAAAAACCAAAAAAACCAAGGTCTAGAAACCATTAATCTAAAATGGTACAATAAACTACATTGTACAATTTAAAAAGAGCTTAGACACTATGACTAAATTATGTGCTAGGGGCAAAGCGGCCGCTAAAAGAAAATTTCGAGTATATCCTTCAGCATATGCTAATGCTTATGCTAGTAAGATATGTGCTGGTAAAATTAAAGACCCAAGTGGTGTAAAAAGAAAAGATTTCAAAGGACCTAAGCCAGCTGGTAAGGTTGTTGGTGGTGAAGCTAAAATTAAAAAAGTTATAGGTGGTTTGAAAAAAGCATCTAAAACACATGCGGCTCAAGCTAAAACTTTACAATCAGTTGTAAAAGCTTCTGACGGACAATTTGCACAAAAATTAGAACCATATGAAGGCAGCTATATGAAGGGCGATTTAGCTGGTCATAAGGTATCAAATAAAAGTTTAACAAATTATTATAAAGGAATGATCGATGGCTAAAAAAGCAAAAGATGTTTTAAAGAAATATAAGAAAAAAGAAAAAACATTTGATAATCCTTTCGATGCTAGAAAATATGGGGATAATATTGATGCTGCTAATTATAGAGAACAAAAATCTCTTGAAGCTAAAGGCATGATGTGTGGTGGAGAAGCCAGAGGAACGGGAGCAGCGATTAGAGGAAAAGGTTTCAAAGGCGTATTCTAATGAGTCTTAAAAAATGGTTTGATCAAAAATGGGTAGATATTGGAAGCAAACGAAAAGATGGTTCTTACGCACCTTGTGGTCGTTCAAAATTAGCATCAGATCAAAAACGAAAATATCCAAAATGCGTTCCTGCTGCAAAAGCAGCAAGGATGACAGACTCTCAAAAGAAGAGTGCCGTTGTTAGAAAAAGAAGTAAAGCACAAGGTGTTGGTGGTAAACCTACAAATGTGAGTACCTTTACCAAGAAGTATTATGGTGGTATGATAGACGTTTAGGAGAACTATGGCAGAAAAACTATCAGATAAATTAAAAGCAGCTTTTAGAAAAGTGGATACTGGTTTAGGTAAAGGTGTTGATAAAGCTACATCATTTAAGATGCCTACACTTTCAAGTTTACTTTCTAAAAATAGAGGTGCCCCCAAAGGAGCAGTTTATCCGAAAGCATCTGAATTTAAGGCATTTCAAAAAGGTCAAAAAACTAAAGCTTTATTATCTGGTAAAAAATTACCAAGCACATCAAAAGCATTAGTAACTGCTAAAACAGCTAAAAATTTTAAAAGGTTAGCAACTCTTGGAAGAGTAGCAAGAGCAACTACTCCTATTGGATTAGGTTTATTAGCAGCAGAAGCTGTTTATAAAACAGCTACACCTTCAAAGGAAGCAAAAGCCAAAATTAAAGCTACAAAGAAAAGATTAAGTAAAACAACAACAAAACAAATGCATGAAGATTTGATTAAAGCAAAAGGAGGAAAAATGCTAAAAGGTGGTCAAAAGAAATTAGATAAAAATAAAGATGGTATAATATCTGGAGAAGATTTTAAATTGATGAAAGCCAATGATGGCAAAATGATGTCTTTTAAAGATTATGTAAAAAAACAATCTGGTGCTCAAGTAAGTCCAAATGAAGTAGAAGAATTAAAAAAGAAATACTTAAAAAAAATTAGAGGTGCACAAGTTGGACCTGCTGAAGAAATGAAACTTATGAATGATATGCCTAAAGCTAAAAAAGGTATGGCAGCTAAAAGCGATAATATGAGAGACATAAGAAAAACTGAATCTATGATTGGTGCATCTAAAAGCTCTAAAAGAGAAAAAAAAATAATGAAAGCTTATAAGGGTGACATGGCTAGAGGTTATGGTGCAGCTAGAACTCAAGGCATGGGTTTACAAGATGAACAATTACCACCGGGAAAGACTTTAGATTATTATAAAGATATAATGTAATGAATTATGGCAACATCAGGAACTACAGTATTCGATCTACAGATTGATGACATTATTGAAGAAGCATATGAGAGATGTGGTATTCGAACTAATAGTGGTTATGATATAAGAAGTGCTAGAAGAAGTTTAAATCTTTTATTTTCAGAATGGGGCAATAGAGGTGTTCACCTTTGGAAAGTTAAATTAAATCAAATTCAATTTACAGCAGGAGTTGCAACATACTCAGTGCCTACTCAAGTCAATGATATTCTTGAAGCTTACATATCATCAACTGGTGCGATTAATGGAACACTTAATACTGCTTTAACTAATTCTGCTACCACTATAATTTTAAATGATGCTTCGACTTTTGCATCAAGCGGGACAGTAAAAATAGGTTTAGAGTTTATTACTTACACTGGTAAAACTGCAACTAATCTTACAGGAGCAACTCGAGGAGCATTAGGTTCATTAGCAGTGGCTCATTCAGCTGGTGTACCAGTTGAAAATGTAACTGGGCAAGGTACATCAAGTACACAAGATATAGCTCTTACAAAAATTGATAGATCTGCTTACTCTGCTTTACCAAATAAATTAGAGACAGGCCAACCATCACAATATTATGTAGATAGACAAACACAACCAACTATAAGTGTTTACTTAGCTCCAGATGCATCTACTTATACAACATTAAAATATTATTCAATTGATAGAATTGAAGATGCTGGAGTTTATACAAATAATCCAGATGTGCCTTTTAGATTTTTACCTTGTATGTGTTCTGGTCTTGCATACTATTTATCACAAAAAAAAGCACCTGATAGAATTCAATTATTAAAACAACTTTATGAGGATGAATTACTTAGAGCGTTAAATGAAGACGGTTCTAGAACTTCTGTTTACATTTCTCCTCAAACTTATTTTGGAGATGGAGTATAATGAGTTTTGCAAGTGGTAAAAGATCAAAAGCTATTTCTGATAGATCAGGCCAAGCATTTCCTTATAGAGAAATGGTAAAAGAGTGGAATGGTTCTTTAGTACATATATCTGAGTTTGAACCAAAACATCCACAACTTGATCCACCATATCACAAAGCCGATGCTGTAGCTTTACAAAATCCAAGAACTATGAAATTTCAACAACCAACAGATATTTCAACTATAAACCCACAAGCTCCAAATGATGACACAATTGCAGATTCTGGTGGAATATTTGTAGGGGTTGCTAATCTTTCCTTACCTGGAGATTTTGCATTTAGAACTCAAGATTTTGAAGTAACTTCAAATGGAATTACAACAACTATTCATAGTATGTTTCCAGAAGATCCTTCATTACAAAATAGAAGAAGAGAACTTATATCATCATTAGGTTCTGTGGGGGTTAGTATTACATAATGGCTATTACATACGCAAATTTTTTAACTCAAGTGAGAAACTATACAGAGGTAGATAGTAATGTTTTAACTGATGCAATTATTCAAGATTTTATAAGATCTGTTGAATTAGATATCGCTGGTAAGGTTGATTATGATGATTTAAGAAAATACTCAACTTCTAATTTTACTGCTAGTAATAGATATGTATCTTTACCTTCAGATATGATGATTATTAGATCTGTTCAAGTAATAAGTGGCACTACTAGAACTTTTTTAGAAAAAAGAGATACTAGTTTTATAAGTGAATTTAATAACTCAGGAGCAGAAGATTTACCAAAATATTATGCTAATTGGGATGACTTTAATATATTAGTTGCTCCAATTCCTGATCAGGCTTATCAAGTTCAAATTAATTATATTATTGATCCTCCTCAATTCACTTCTACTAATCAAACTTTTTTAGCTAAATACCAAGAGTCGATGTTATTACATGGAGTATTAGCTGAAGCTTTTAGATTTTTAAAAGGACCCGACAATCTATACAATCTCTATAATTCGAAGTATAATGAAGAAACACAAAATTTTGCCCTACAACAAATGGGTAGAAGAAGACGAGGAGAATATCAAGACGGGGTTCCTAGAATCAAGGTTGAATCTCCAAGTCCATAAATTAATTAAGGAGAATAATTATGGCAATAACAACTAATGCAATCTGTGATTCTTTTAAAAAAGAATTACTTCAAGGTAAGCATGATTTTGATGGATCATCTGATACATACAAATTAGCGATGTACACAAGTTCGGCAACACTAGGTAAATCAACAGAAAACTACGCTACTAACCCAGGCGGTGGATCAAACACTGAAGTAACTTCAAGTGGATACACAGCAGGTGGTGGAACACTTGTTAACCAAGGTGTAAAAGTATCAAGTTCAATAGCGATTACTGATTTTGCTGATCTATCTTTTGTAGGAGTAACTCTTACTGCAAGAGGTGCACTAATTTACAATACAACAACTGATGGTGGTTCAAATACTACTGACGCTGTTGCTGTGTTAGATTTTGGAAGTGATAAAACTGCAACATCTGGAACTTTTACAATTCAGTTCCCTGCATTTACAACTTCTGCTGCTATTTTGAGATTAGCTTAAGGATATAAAATGATATGGCTGCTACTTGGGGTTCACAAACATGGGGTTTCCAAAACTGGGGTACACTCGGTGATCAAAACCTATCCTTAAGTAGCACCAATCTTTCAGCAACTTTTTCAATTGGAACAATAGTTGTTGATAATGAAATTCAAGTTGGTTGGGGTGGAGACACTTGGGGCGAAAATGAATGGGGTGATCTTTCTGGTTCTCAACCAGTTGCAGTTGGATCACAATTAACTTCATCTATAGGAACAGTTCAAGAAAATATAATAGTTGATGTTGCTGTAGATGTTACTGGTTCTCAATTTGCTTTAACACAAGGATCAGCACTTGGTGGAACATCAATACTTCAATCAGTTACTGGACAACAAATAACAATTACAGGTGGAGAAGAAGTAGTCGGTATTGGAGTTGAACTTACTTCTTCAAATTTACAAGCAACTACATCAATAGGAACTGCAACAGTCGATGATTCTACACTAACTGGTATTGGTTGGGGTAGAAAAACATGGGGTAACTTAGCTTGGGGTGGAGCTTATTCAGTTATTGCCACTGGACAACAATTAACTTCAACAATAAATTTTCCAGCGACAGGAGCATTTACTGATGTAAATGTTTCAGTTTCAGGTTCTCAAATAAATGCTACTTATGCAAGTCCCTCATTTTCAATTCAAATTGATCAAGATATATTTGTACTTGCTTCAGAAGACCAATTAGATATTAATACAACAACTCCTACCATAGAAGGTACTGGAAGTGTTGATGTAACTGGTTCTCAATTAACGGGGTCAATAGGAAGCGTTGTAGCTGGATTAAAAACACCAGTGGATGTAACTGGTATTCAAGCAACTATGACTTTGGGTACTTTTACATTAGTTCAATCAACAAATGAACCAGTCACTGGACAACAAATAACTTCATCATTAGGTAATCCTGCGGAAATACCAGGACAAACAATTGGTGTTTCTGGTTTATCAATAGCTCCACAAATGGGAGCAGTTACTGTTACTGGGACAGCTGGAATTGATGTAACTGGTATACAATTGACAGCTAGTATTGGAACAGTTAATATTACTTCATGGCAAGAGATTGATCCTGGTGTAACAAATGTTTGGACAACAGTTGATTTAGCAGCTTGAGTAAGGTAAAATTATAATATTTAGGAGATAAAAATTTATGACATCGGCATATTCAACAGATTTAAAACTTGAACTTATGGTCACTGGCGAAAACGCTGGTACATGGGGAGATAACACAAATAATAACTTAAACTTAATTCAACAAGCCATTTCTGGTTTTGAGCAAGTAACACTTAATAGTGGTTCAACTTTAGCTCTTGCTATGACTGACAAGACTATTTCTAATGCTAGAAATATGGTAATCAAATTTGCAACAGCATCAATTGCTGCAAGTACAATTTGTACTATACCTGATAGTATAGAAAAATTTTATATTTTTGATGCAACTGGATTAACTAATCCTACAAATCTTACAATTAAAACAGCTTCTGGAACTGGTTTTACATTAGATGCTGCTAAAATTTATGCTGCATATTCAGATGGTACAAATTTAAACGAAATTTCATTAGACACTTTAGGTGGCACAGTTGCTGCTGCAAATATTACAGGTACAATCGCAACTTCACAAATTGCAGATGATGCAATAACTTCTGCTAAAATTGCAGATGATGCCGTTGTTGCTGCTGCTATTGCTGATAACGCAGTTGTAACTGCAGCTATAAATAATGATGCCGTGACTGCTGATAAACTAGCAGACACTTCAGTAAGTGCAGGATCATATACAACTGCTAACATTACTGTAGATGCCCAAGGAAGATTGACTGCTGCTGCTTCAGGTGCAGGCGGAGACGGATCTTACGTACCAAGAATTATTGCACGTGGACCTGTTTCAACAAACTATGCATCACCTGCTAACGCATCAAAATTTTATGCGTATGCAATTGGTGGTGGCGGAGCTGGGGCTGGGGGAAGCTCAAGATCTCCATCTGCTTATGGCGGAGATGGTGGAAAAGGTGCTTGTGGTTTTTATTCAGGTGCTGCACAAGCTAGTACAACTTATGCATACGAAATTGGTGCTGGAGCTTCTGCAAACCCAGCTAGTGGAAGTAACTTTGGCGGAGACGGTGCTGACGGAGGCCAAACTAAAGTTACTAATCTGTTTGTATGTGATGGAGGCCCAGGAGGAAATGGACCTGGAACTGGAAATAGTCCAGGACAACAACAACCTGACCAACCCGCTACAAATGCAACAATTGAATTCCCAAGAGAATTTTATGGTTTTAATCCAGTAGCAGGAAAAGGTGGAACTGGCGGAAGTCCAGGTCCTTACCCTTCAAGAGTTGGTAATGCTGGAGAAGCAGGTTTTTTACATTATTTTGATGATGGAGGACAATAAAAATGGCTTACGTAATTACTATAAATAATAGATTATATAAAATTGCTGCTAATGAAACTGATAAAAATGAACATGTAACTTCTTATCCACCTTTTGTGGCAAATGAAATAAGTGATTCAGATTTTGCAAAAGTAAAAAGTGGTGTGTCTGGTATTGTAGTTTCAGCTGATGGAACTGTTTCCTTTGAAGAAGATACTTCATGTGTATTTCAAAATGCAGACGAATTAAATGAATATTTAACTTTTGTAAAAAGTTGTGTAGCTCCTTTTCTAGAGCAAAGTGTTAATAGTTCGAAAGCTATTTTTTCAGAGATTAATACATATAAATCGTTATTAGATTCATTCGATACTTCTTCAGTATCTTTTCCTCTAAATAGTTCATGGGAAAAATATTGTGAAGACAACTCAATAGCTTATATTAGTCCTTTACAAATACCTTAATTTATATATTAAGAGGTAATGTTTGAAAAGATAATTACTTTTAAAGCAAGTAAAAAGTACATCGAAAATAATAAAGATATTTTACCAATACCCAGTAAAAACAATATACCTAATTGGTTTAAAAAAATTAATCACACTATGAAGGATAAAACTATAAAAGGCTGTATGCCTTTTTTAGATTCTTTGACAGCTGGTTATATATTGAAAATGCCAGTAGATTATTTTATTGAACATAATATTGAAATAGATGGTGAACCTAAAACTGGGCACAACATTTCTCAAGAATACAATCCAGTAATAGCTCAAGAGATGAATCTTAATTATGAAAAACAATCAAGTTTTCATAAAATAGATCAATTAAAAGGAAGTCCCTTAATAGAAAAAAATATGAATTTACCAGTTCATAAAATTCACAATCCTTGGGTAATCAAAACACCTCCTGGGTACTCAACATTATTTTTACCACCTATGAATAATCACGATGATCGGTTTTCTATTATTCCAGGAATAGTTGATACAGATACTTTTGAATTAGAAGTTAATTTTCCTTTTATTGTTAATGGAGATAAATACCCTTATTTAAAAACTCTAATTAAAAGAGGTACTCCTATTGTCCAAGTAATACCTTTCAAAAGAGATGGATGGAAAATGAATATTGAAAACTATTCGAAAGAAGAAAAAATGACTAATATGTTTTTTTATAAAAAATATGTGATTGATAATTATAAAAAATTGTTTTGGAATAAAAAATCATGGAAGTAAATGATTGTAGAAGAATACAAAAACTTTTTAGATAAAGATTTTTTAGATTATCTAGCTAAGCATTATTTATTTAATATTCATCATCGATATGGTGAAGCATCTATAGGGGGCATTACCAAAGGCATTTTTTTTAGCACAGAAGTTCACAATGATGAAGTTACTAATTTTGTTACTTATAAAATTTTTAAAAAATTTCAAATAAACAAATACCAAAGGATATATATTAATATGCAATTTTACGGAATGGACGGATCGTGGCACATTGATGAAGGTGATAAGACACATATGTTAATGGTCACACCAACCTTAAAACAAGATTCAGGGTTGTTTGAAATTAAAGATAATGATAATAAGATACATAAAATAACTTTTGAACAAAATAAATTAGTGGTATTTAATTCTAAATTATTGCATCGTGGATTAGCACCAACAGAAATAGGTACTCCTAGAATAACTTTAGTTTTTAAAGGAATAAAAGATTATGGAAGAAAATAATAGTTTAGAGAAATATATTGTAAAATTTGAAAATGTTATTCCTGAAACAATATATCCTAATTTTTTAAGAGTTTGTAGTAATTTTGATTATGAAAAAGCTAAAGTATATGGAGATAAAGAAAAAATAACAGATGAAAAAGTAAGAAAAGCTTTAGCTTATAGTTTGAGTGATATAAATGCAAGAAGCCTTACTGATATTCATTGGAGAAATTTTTTATCATTTACCTTTCAAAATTTTGTAAACGATTATCAAAATCTAGTTAGATCAGGGGACGGCCCTTTTAAAATCAATGATATACAAGTTTTAAAATATGTTAATATGGGTCATTATAAATTTCATACAGATGATGGACCTAATCTTCATAGAAGAATTAGTTGTATATATTTTATAAACGATGATTATGAAGGAGGTGATCTTGAATTTGGTTTTTTACATACAGAAAAAAAATTAATTATAAAACCAAAAAAGAATAGTATGGTTGTATGGCCAAGTAGTTGGATGTACCCTCATTCGGTCAGACCAGTGACAAAAGGAGAAAGGTATTCGGTAGTAGCATGGGCGTTATAGGAAAAGATTTTAAATATAAAATTGTAAAAAATTTTTTAAGTGAGGATGAAATAAAATTATTGTCTATATATTGTGAGATAAGACATAGAATTAACAGTACTCATTTTGATTTTATACAAGAAAGTCCAAATGGAGACTCTTGTTTTTATGCTGACCCAATGATGGAAACCTTATTATTAAAAAAACAAAAGTTGATGGAAAAAGAAACAGGCAAAAAACTTTTACCTACTTACTCCTATTGGAGATGCTATACTAAGTATGCAACATTATCTAAGCACAAAGATAGACCTTCTTGTGAAATAAGCACTACTGTATTTATAGGAGGCGACACCGATCAATGGCCAATATATATGGACGGTGAAGCGATACATTTAAAAAGAGGAGATGCTGCTATATATTTGGGTTGTGAGCTTCCACACCATAGAGATGAGTTTCAAGGAGACCATCAATTTCAGACATTCTTGCATTATGTAGATGCAAATGGTAGTAATAAAGAATGGCATTTAGACAAAAGACCTTATTGGGGATTTCCAAAAATAGAGCCTTGGTATAATGATAATTAATCAAAAAGAAGATGGTTCAGGAGAATTAGTATTTTCTAAAGAAGAGATTGATGTTATTACAAAAAATAAAAAATTAATTCTTACACCCTCTTTTTTAAAACATTTTATTAATTTATTTATTGGTCTTTTTATAGAGTTTCAAGACAAGTTTGATAAAAAAACAAAACAAATGACTACCTTTAAAGACCAAGAAATCAAAACTGAGAAGACTAAAGACAATCTTTAATAAACGCTTCTTATAAGGTATAATACCATATGCCATTAACAAACGTACAAATACAACCAGGTTTTAATAAACAAGTAACTGCTACTGGTGCAGAAGGACAATGGACTGATGGAGATTTCGTAAGATTTAGATATGGACTGCCTGAAAAAATAGGTGGTTGGGAACAGATAACATCTAATACTTTAGTAGGTGCTGCAAGAGACCAACTTGTATGGGCTGACCTTGATGGTAGAAGATACTCTGCAATTGGAACAAATAAAGCACTCATAATATATTTTGAAGGAGCCTTCTATGATATTACTCCCTTAGACTCTGCAATTACTGGAGCAACGTTTACAACTGTAAATACAAGTCCAACTGTCACTGTAAATAAAGTTGCCCATACCTTATCTGCGGGTGATTTAATTACATTTACTTCTGTTACACCTCCAACTGGAGCTGGCTATGTGGCTGCAGATTTTACTACAAATACTTTTGAAGTCGTGACAGTCCCAAGTCAAGATACATTTACAATTACTATGGCGGCTAATGCTGGTACATCTGTTGGAACAAGTGGAGCAGCTACAATAAATCCTTATGTAAAAGTTGGTCCTTTAAATCAAACCTCTGGTTTTGGATATGGTACTTCTGGATGGGGTGGATCATCAGGAGTAATTTCAACTTTAAATGGTTTATTACAGGATGATACAGCTGGGACTGGGGGCAGTGGAACTTCTATTACATTATCTTCTGTTACTGGTTTTCCAACAACTGGAACTATAAAAGTTGGAACTGAATTTATTTCATATACTGGGATCTCATCTAATGACTTGACTGGAATTACAAGAGGTGTAGCAGGCACTAGATCAGCACATTCAACTGGAGCTTCTGTTGAAGTTTATCTTGGATGGGGATCAGCTTCACTTACTGGTGGAGTTACTCTTGAATCTGCATCATGGTCTTTAGATCATTTTGGATCAAAATTAATTGCAACTATAAAAGATGGTAAAACTTTTGAATGGGATACAATAAGCACTTTAGCTGCAGCCTTATCAACTAGAGCTACTGTCGTTAGTGGAGCACCAACAAAATCTGTAATGTCTATTGTTTCTGAAAGAGATAGACATTTGGTTATACTAGGAACAGAAACAACAATCGGCACTTCAAATTCTCAAGATAAAATGTTTATAAGGTTTTCAGACCAAGAAGATATATCTGATTATACTCCAACTTCAATTAATACTGCTGGTACATTTAGGATAGACTCAGGAACAAAAATAGTTGGAGCCGTAAGAGGTAAAGATTATATTTTAATTTTAACAGATACATCAGCTTATGTAATGCAGTTTGTAGGCCCTCCTTTTACATTTTCAATAAGACAGGTTGGAAGTAATTGTGGAGCTATTGGTCAACACGCTATTAAGTATGCTAACGGAGCTGTTTGGTGGATGGGTCAAGCTGGAGGATTTTTTGTATATGATGGTACAGTTAAATCACTTCCGTGTTTAGTTGAAGATTTTGTATTTACAGACAAAGGAGATAATCTTGGTATAAGTTATGATAATGGAGAACAAATCTATGCAGGACTAAATCATCTTTATGAAGAGATAAGTTGGTTCTATCCTAAATCTGGATCAACATTAATTGATAGAGTTGTAACTTATAATTACACAGAAAATACTTGGACGACTGGATCACTTTCAAGAACTACATGGTTTGATGCTACATTATATGATAATCCTTATGCAACAGAATTTTCATCAACAGGCACTCCTTCTTTTCCAACAATACAAGGAGTTACAAATCAAAATGGTGCATCAACTTATTATGCTCATGAGGTTGGTAACAATCAAGTAGACTCAGTTGGTAATAAAACAGCAATACAAGCCTTCATTCAATCAGGAGATTTTGATTTATCTCAAGGAGGAGATGGTCAGTTTTTTATGAGTATAAGAAGATTTGTGCCTGATTTTAAATTAATAACTGGTGACGCACAGATAACTATTAATCTTAGAAAATTTCCGTCTGATACTTCAACATCCTCGCCTCTCGGACCTTTCACAGTAAATAGCACAACTGATAAAGTAGATACTAGAGCAAGATCAAGATTTGCAAGTATAAAAGTTGCTAACACTTCTACAGATCAGAACTGGAGATATGGAACTTTTAGAGCTGATGTGCAACCTGATGGAATGAGATAATGGCAAGAGTAGATATAGTTATTCCAGAGCCTACACCAATCTATACAGAAGATAACCAAAGACAGGTAGCCCAATCTTTACAAACTCTTAAAGATAAGTTAAACACTTCTTATCAACAAGAAATTAAAAACGAAATAGATGCATTTAGTTACTTTTTAACATGACAATACGATACAAAAATCAAGGTTTTAAACAAGCTAGTACAGGTAAGACTACTGTGTTTACATGTCCTACAGATGCAACAGTAATTGTAAAAAGCGTTTATTGTTCAAACAGTGATGCTTCATCTGGTATTTTAGTTAATATGAATTTTGTAGACTCTTCTGATTCAAACACTGAATACGAATTTTTTAGAGATGAAATTGCAGCCAAGTCTCAAGTTAATGCTACCCCACAAGGTTTAAATCTAGAAGCAGGTGATGCAATAACAGTGACAGCAGCTACGGGCAGTAATACAATACAAGGTGTTATTAGTTATGCACAAATAGACAGATCTCAAGAAAATGGCTAGACAAAAATTTGTAAACTTTACACCAAGACCAAAACCTAGAAAGAGACCGAGACGGCACAAAAAAAGTCTTTCAAAATCTGAAAAAAGATCGTATAAAAAATATAACAAACAAGGAAGATCTTGATTCAAACACATTTTAATATTCAAATACCTAAACAGGTTTTATTTGTTGAATCTATAATTGATAATTGTTTTGCAGAATACTTTATTCCTTTAATTGAAGAAGGTGTTAAAAGAGAAGATAATTGTAATTATTGGACAAATCTTAAAGGTCAAATGACACATTGGGATTATTTTAGTAAAGATGAAACATTTAGAAAATTACTTTATACTTCAGTAAGAGATATGCAATTAGGCCTTCCAAAATTAACTCTACACGAAGCTTGGGGCTTTAAAGTAAACGCAGAAGATTTTAGTGAACAACATAGTCATATGACTGATTACTCTGGCATATTTTATTTAAACGATAGTGAAATGTTTATTGATTTTCCTGAGTTAAAAAAATCAGTAAAATGTAGTAAAAATAAATTTTTATTTTTTTCTGGAATAATTATGCACGGTACAAAACCCTTGGTAAAAGGAGTGAAATATGGTATAGCATTTAATTTAAGAAACAATATTAAAAAGTAGGTTAAAATTATGAATGATATACCAAAAATACCAGCAGAAGCTAAAGAAGTTATCAAACACAAACGAACTGGAAAAGTTTATGCAGATAAAGCGGAGTTTGATGCAGATGTTGCCGATCCTAAGACGGACACTACAAATGATGACTTTAGACAAGATTTAGAAATTACAGTTACAAGAATTTCAATGGGTGCACATACTAAAAAATAATGTTCAGTGTCATAGAAGATTTTTATAGTCAAAGTGACCTTGGCTTAGTAATAGCTCATTTTGTAAATTTACCTTTTGATCAAACACATAGATCAAGAGATTGGCCTGTATCACATAGACTTCAAGCATACCCAGTTTATGAAACTAGTGTATTTGAAAAAAATGAACATCCTTTACATCCTTATTCAATACTTAAAAAAACATTTGAAACTAAAACAAATCAAAAAATTATTTATTTAGAAACCTTTTTAAGAAAAATAAAATTAAGTGAACTAAAACAATCTGCTGTGTATAAAAAAGATAGACCCCATAAAGATAAAGAAACTTTTGATTATGCAGGTTTAGTGTACTTTAACTCTAATTCAATTTTAGATGGAACAAAATTATATAATGACGAAAGAGATTTCGACCCAACAATTA
>WLWH01000760.1_pt1 | contig 25415 bp, 35 predicted proteins | sample 6712741 | NCBI WGS metagenome assembly WLWH01 (sample SAMN12718694, study PRJNA515312) | sponge metagenome | isolation source: marine sponge | host: Mycale hentscheli | place: New Zealand: South Island, Marlborough, Capsize Point | collected 2003-05-01
ACACGCTTTGCTTTTTTGTTTCGCAACTCACTCAATATTTGCTTCCCAAACTAATTCCTAACTACGAAACCTAACTTCCATTACGACAAAAAAAACTTTTCTATGATTTTTTATCTTTTATATACATAACAGGACGCAATTTTTTTGTTTTTTATGATTTTATGATTTTTTTGTATTTACCCAAACTCTACCCCTAACTCAAGAACTAACTTCAATAAGCTTCTCCGTGATGAACTTGTAGTAAGTCTTACCATTATACTTCGCCCCAGACCCCTTGGTAATCTTGTAGGTGTCTGTGAAGAAGTTTGGCGCTTTCTTCTTGACACAACCAGCGCAAAACCCACCCTCCTCCGCCTTACTCCCACACCTCATCTTGAACGCACTACCGCCAAGTCCAGTGTTTGAGATGGCTTTGGACGAACCAGCTTTGTCCCAACCAAGCGCTCCATTACAGATGTCGTCATCTTGGTCTCCATCAGACCCGAAACTAATGTTGCGCTTGACTGGGTGACAGACCCAAGTTCGCGTGGTCTTCGCCTTGTTTTGAGTTGGTTTTGCGTAGAACACCTCTTCATCACCCTCAAACCAAAACTTGTCCGTGTCGTTCTTCTGCGCCTCAACAACACTTGCGCCGTGTTCTTTGAGCGCCTTTTGGAACGGGCTGTTCGCATCGGTGGAGTAGGGTGGCGTGGTCTCAGCCACACCCCAACTATATCCCTCAATCACATCGTCTCCGTTAAAGGAAGTCCGCTTACCTCCCGCCTTCTTGGTGACTTTGGGCTGAGGTTTGTGTTTGGCTTCAGCGTCAGCTATCCACTTGCGCTTGTAGTCTTGGATAATGTCATAGACCAACTGCGGTGGATACTTGGCTATCAGTAGCGCGGTGAGTCTGTCTGGACTTGGGTTACCATCATCATCTTCATCTTCATCTTCATCGCCCCACTTTGACTTGACGTGTGCGTCCCACTCCGCCTGCGCCTTGTCCTTGTAGGACTGACTCTCCTGATACTTGGTCCAACGAGACTCCATCATACCCCATACCATCGCGAGTTGGGGGTCGCTGAAGGTCGCCACGAGTTCTGGGGTTACGTCAGGTGCGCCGTCCCACTCCGCCAGTTTGTTGAGGTTGGCGGTGATTTGGGCTGTGGTGAGAGTTGCGCTCATCTTGGGTTGCGTTTGGTTGCTGGGGTGTGTTGGTTGCGTTTTTGTGCTGGTGTGTATGGTTGTTTTGCTATGATGAGAGAGAGAAAACGAAGTTTCAAATTTTGGGAAAAATAATACGCAACCCACATCATCTTGATTAAAAAAATCCAAATTTGAAAGTTGCCTTTGCCTGCCTCCCTATCTCTCAGAACAGGGGCAAAGTCCAAAAACAGGGGCAAAGTCCAAAACAGGGGCAATTCTCCAAAACAGGGGCAATGTTGAACTTCAAGAACTTTCGTCCAAGCGACGACCTCTACTGGTTACTCAATCTCGCCTGTATGAAATACACGGGACAACTTCTACCAGACGCTTACCTAACCAACACGGCTTGGTTCAAAGACAAGGAGGGTAAGTCGCAGATAAGACTGAACCCAACTCTTCTCCAACCTTCTTTCCACAACGACCTCTCACTTCAAATCAAGCGGAGTATGATAGTCCAAGACTTAAACACCATCTTTAATGGTGTCAAGGACTTCCACGATGACCTTGAACTTAAGTCACAGAGACTGGGTCGCTTTAAGAAAACAGGCGACTTGAGAGAACTTGGACACCCTCAAAAGTTCCTTCAAGACGAAAACGGAGTTGATGAAGTCTTTATACCAAACGACATCGGAACCGACCTCATCACCCACACCTTCAGCCGCTATAACTTTCTACCCAGAAACTTCAACCGCTCCGATTTTTACAAACTTATCGGACACCTTGTTATAGTTTATGAGTGGGATAGGGAGTTGGCGAATCAGTTTATAGATATACTTACAGAGTTCGCGATGTCTCGTATTTCAACTCCATTCCCAGAGTTCTTGAAAGAGACCAAACAGCGCTACAGCTACGATAGTATCTTAACAAAGTATCTTCGTGACAAGAAGTATGACAAAGAGACGATGCCGATTAATTGTCTTTGCGCTCACGACATCAACAAAAATACAAAGAACGAACGCCCAGACTTCTTCTGCGCTCGTCTTACCAAACTCAAACCAAAGAAGGGGACAGACCCCATACTTGTTGCGCAGTGGGTAATAGATAAGATGTATTTTCCAAAGAACAAAGACTACAACGCAGGTTACGTTCAGACAGGACTATTTAAAGATTGGGGAGACCGCCTCCCGAGGTATTCCGACCCATACAACGGCTTTGACGAACACTTCGCAGGTATAACTCTTCGTGAGTTTCAAAAAGCCTCCGCATTCGTTCTATCGCGCGATGACCTCCCAATCCAAGATAGATTGAGAATGATTGAATCTAACTACAAAATCAAAGAACGTAGTTATGACAGCGTTGTCAATTCAATCGCTTGGTAATAGATAGTGTGGTTTCAAACAAGGTAAATTAAAACATAATATTTCAGTATGAAACAAAGTATCATCAAAACAATCAACAGGCAAACTTATAATTGAGGTTATATCAGGATAGATAAACCTTATTTTTTTTAATCTCTTTGAAGTCTTCTTTTGATTCAATCTAAAACCCATAGGTGTAATCATTACAATCCCAACATCTTTACCACAAACTTCTATAATCTTATCCATAAAGAGTTCGGGCATAAATACTTTACCTTTACCTTGATTGAAAGGTGGATTGACTATTACCAAATCACAATCAATCTTATCTTTCATAAGTAAAAAGTCTTGACCTTCTTTGATATCAAAGTTAATCTTTTCGCATTCAAAGAACTTCGCAGTCAATCTTTTATCACCACAGGCTGGGTCAAGTATCTTCTTGAAACCTTTATCCCCGAGAAGAAAGTATATAAAATCACAAACATTATTTGGGGTTGGAGTATCACTTCGTTTGATACCTTTGTTTTCACTTACATTCATTATCATCTTTATTATAGTTTAGATTTTTGATTTGGAGTTTGAATTGCTAAACGCTTCAACCATTCAAGTTGTTCTTTTGTTATATTTTCCATTATAACAATAGTTAAGATAAAATTAAAAAATTATCAATTAATAAAACCACTTCGCATCATCTCTTTCTTTCTTCAACTTGATATACTCTTGTATGAAACTTAATACTTCTTTGAGTTCTTTTACCTCCTTAGTCAGTTCTGAAATATCCCTCTCCAACCTATTTAGAATGGCGGTATTCTTTTCCGAACGAGGTAATTGATAGTTGTTCTTGTATAGTTCGTCCATCGTATAGTTTAAACTTAGATTTTAATTGCGGTAAAAGAAATAAGTTTATTTAGATAGAGACACTCATTGAGCCGTCCCCGTTGATGTAGAAGAGAGCATCAGCAAGAACATAGACTTCTAACTGGGTATTGTTTGCTGGGGCGTTAGTTCCGTCAAATCCAAGGATAAGACTTATGGGTAAAGAGCGGTCAGCAGTATTGACACCTGACTCAATCGCAACTCGCTGGAACGCCTCTAAGTCCATACCAAACGGAGCATAAACAACTTCACCACTTGTAGTTGCCTTAGTGCTTTTGCTTTGAGCATAGTTGAGAGCACGAAGCTGTCCAAGACCCTTGGTAGAACCAACATTACCCCACGCTTTGGCGAGTTCCATAAGTGGTTCAGAACGCTTGAAGGTAACACCTGTTTTGTCAGGGTCACCATTACCGAACTTACACTGGATAGGAGTAGGCGGATAGACAACCGAACCAATCTTCAACTGGTAATTGTCAAGTGAGATATTCCCACCAAACGAAACATCATAACTGCTGTAAGCATCAGCCGTGCCCGATGATACGAAGAACAGAGACTTCATACTCTTAACACGAGCAGGGACATTCACAACTTGGTCACCAGCACCATTAGACAGCGTGCCTGTGAAGTGGCGGTATGACTGACCTGCGAGAGTTAGAACACCACCCGACATCTCCTGAACCATTCGTAACTGACCAGCAACATCTTGTCCAACCTCAATAAGGTTAGCGATGTAGCGAACATTAGAGATATCATAATCACCACTGCCGTCAGTGTTCCATACGACAGGCTGAATGGTTGGGGCAAGTTCAATTTCAATAGTTAGAGGTGCGGACATAAGCATAAGCGGGATAAGTTTGTCGTTGTTTAATAGACCAGTGTTGAGTGGGATACAGAAAGTTGCGGTTTCAGTTGTATCAATCTGGTCATCGGGGTTATGGTGACCACCCTGAGTTAGAGCACCGCTTGCTGAGGTTGTAGCAAGTGCTTGGTAGTTCTGAGCAAGAGTTGTGCCGTCAGCAAGGTCACCTAACTGCCCAGCATCTCTGACGTGTTCAGTTATGGTTCGTTCGCGGTTGTGGTCCACGCCACTTTGACAAGGTAAGACAACCCCACCCATCAAGCGGTTATAGGCATTAATATCCTCTAAGATAGTTCCACTTTGCTCTACACGAATGCGACGGACAAAAGCGTGACCTCCCGCAGTATCAAAACCACAAGAGCGAGTGTTAGGGGTAAAATCAAAGCGAAGGTATGAGTGCTGGGTATCTAAAAGAGCATCAGCACTTAGGTCAATACGAATAATATTCGCACCACCAGAGTTGAAGGTAGAACCATTCACGGGGAAGAAAGTTCTACGACGAGAGCGGGATTCAACCGCAAGAGGCAATACATCAGTGTAATCAAGAGTTTTCGGTAATACGCGTTCCATTATTTATACTATAACTTATACTTTTATTTTGAGTTTTAAATTAATAATTTTAGATTAGGAAAAACTCAATTGTGATAGTTGTGAATCCACTTGGAACAGTTGCCCCAGCCTGACACGGGAATAACTCTTTCCTATTTCCACCACAACCCTCAAACATCTTAAACTCCAATACTTGTCCGAAAGGCAGACTACAAATCATTCCCGAACCAAATACAGAATTATAATCAAAATAGACAAAAGCACCCTGTGTTTGGGAGACAGCATCGTTTCCATCAAGATTCATCATACACCCAAATTTTTGATTAACACTATTAACTGCTGAACTTTGACCTATAATAGCCTCAATATCTCCATTACCCATACTCGCATAATTCCTTGATATTAAATTACTTTCAATTTTAATTCCACCTCTTGGTAGAATATTCGCAAGCGTTCCATCAGTAAAATCTATTGCTTTACCTTCATTCGCAGTTTGAATACTGACATACTTAATCTTAGCAAGACAAGTCTTGTATTGTGTGCTGAATTGATTTTCAACCAAAGGTGGTATTTGGAATCTCAAACCAGTTGTAGAGTTTGCTTGGCATAAGTCATACTTGAAGTATCTGTTCGCTGTTTCAATATCATTAACACTCATTATTATATAACTTTGATATATTTTATTTTTCTTTCTCTAATTCTTCTTTAACTTTATCAATCGCTTTTATTGTTTCTTCACGGACTATATCCGCTTCAACCTTTTCAATCTTCTTCTCTGCTTTCTCTTGTAGTTTATCAATACCTTTACTGAACATAATACCAACTGCGAAACCTAACATAAACCAACCAACCATTCTTTATACTATACTTAATATTTATTTTTAAGTTTTCTAACCCAAAAACTGATTCGCCATAGCATTAGCATCTATTCCAAATCTACTTGCGGTTTGTTTTGCCTGTGTGACTTTGTTTGCTACCCCTTGAACAGCACCTGCTCCTTTACTTACACCAGCACTTGCTCCCGCAACTGAACCTAATAATCCAGCAACTGGTTCTAAACCCATCGCTGCCGTAACTCCAGCCCCAGCAGTTGCGAACTCACCAACCTTATTAGCAACATCACTGACTTTACCAGCAACTTGACTTATCTTTTCTGAATTAGTTATTCCATACTTAACTCCTGCTCTTACGCCATCACCAACTTTTTTACCGAGTGTAGATATACCACCCCCGACCTTTTTAGCAAGACTTCCAAAAAATCCCATTCTTTATATTATAAGAATGATATATTAAAAATTATAGTTATAAAAGTGTTTTAGTCTATCCCACAGACCCTAAGTCAGGTAACTTAGTATTTGCCTTTATTTGTAGGAACTCTTCTAATTCTTTCTTTTTACCCGATGCTCTTAATCTTTTCTCTTCTTCTTCAAACTGGCGTTGAACTATTTTATTGTTTGTTTGTTCTCTTAGATTTTGAGTTTGGTGTTGAACTTCAGGAGTTTCTATAAAATCAAATTGAAGTGATAAGTTCCAATCCAAACCATTCAAATCAATCAATCTATTATTGACATCAGTTAATCTAACGAATAACTTATCTATCTCTCTAACTTTTAACAATAACTTATGTTGTATTCCATCACTTGGGTGAATCTCCAAAGTTTCATTCGTATCAGGAACATTCGGTAATCGTGCGAGAATGCTACTAAATCGTCCCCCGTGTTTTGAGTTCAATACAGAATGTTGTGTTAAGTTTGTCTTGATATACAGCGACCTAACTTGAAAATTAACATCAACACAACTGAATACTGGTTTCAAAGTATTTGCTGGAAGTGTTGTCCCATCGGGAAGTGTTGTGGTGCTATCCCTATTAAATATATTTCCACTCCAAGTTAAATCATCAGTTGTAGAACTTGGGAAATCACTTTGTTTCTTATGCTTCAAAGTTAAATAGTGACCAGCACTTGAACCATCACCAGCAACTGCTCCCCATCTATATTCATCAAGAGAAGCACTTGCTTCAATTTGAACCTGACACCAAAAATCATAAACTATATCATCAACCCATACATTCTTAATAAAACCTATCTCATCTTTGAGTGTAGTATCTTTATCAGTTCCTGATGCCCACTTGAATATCACAAAATAACTTTCTTCATTCGTATTCGTTCCTCTTGTCAATATCCATTCAAACTTTGATTCACTCCTATTGAAGTTCATAGTCAAACTAAGATTAAGTCCATTCACCGCAGTAGAGATAGGGTTTGTTATAGTTCCTAACTGAGTTTTGGTTGCTCCACCCAACCAGCCATTAATTTGGTCTTCAATCAATCTTGATATATCCAAAGCATTATAGTTCGCCTGTTCAAATTCAATATCAAGATTACTTATATCACTCCCCAAATCACCTGACCTTCTTATCGCAACATTCAAAGAACAATTGCGACCTCTTTGAAAGTTATAGAAAGTCATAGGAATAGAAGTTCTGTGAAGAGACATAAGGATTGAGTGATGGGGTGGAACTACTACTGGTTGTTCTAACTGAAATCTAAAGTCTGTTGTAAGTCGTGGGTCTCCACTTATGTTTGTTCCGTCAGCACTACTAAGGAAAAGTATTCTTGAAGCATCTGTTGAAGTTTCGTGATTGTTATGAGACATTATATATTATACAAGAAATTAATTAGTCTTTCCTAAGTAATGAACACTATTAATATCTCCCATCGCAACTCGCATTCGTCTCATAAAAGGACTCTCTGGTCCTACATAACGCCTTGTGATTTGGTTAGGGTCAGTCGTGAAACTTACACGACGCGCACCAGTAGAACTTAAAAAATCATTCCTTATCTGAACTAACGGACGATTTGCGGTTATACCAGTATCGTTTGCGTGAATAACTTGATGGTCAATCAAAGACTTACCCATACTCGGTGGGACAGCACCCTCTCTCCCTTCAAAACTGCGTATCATCATACCACGATTTGCTAAACTTGTCATCTTTATATTATAGTATTACTTTTTATTTTTTTTAGTTTTACGACGCTTTTTCTTTTTAGGTTTTGGAGGATTAAGTCTCTCTATCTTATTATCAACCTTCTTCTCTGTTAGAAAAGCAGGTGGAGTATCAGCAAATCTTGTTCCAAATCCCTGTTGTCTTAAGGCTGGTTGTGGTGTTATTGGAGCAGAAGTATTCAAAGTTCTTGCTATTGGATTCGCAGTTGGTATAAGATTACTATTCAAACTTGCGGTCGCCAAACCCTTCTGTTGTAGTAGTTGGGTGTATCGTGGATTAAACATTATATATATATTATTATATTTAAAATTTGAAATTCATTATTTGATGAATATTAAACGCGATGTTATACACTTATTGGAAAGGAACTCTATTGTCAAAGTTTCACGAACTTGATGAAAAAGAATGCTTGGAGTTAGGTAAAAGACTTATAGAACATTCTATAAGACAAAACATAAATATCAAAACACAGATAGAAACTTATATCTACTTTATGAATACTATTAAAAGAAGAAAGGATAATAAACAACCTATCTATAGGTCAGACCATCTTATGGCGTTCCATACACTTATGGCGTTATGTTATCTTGAGATTGTCAATCTTGACGATGTTGAAGATGGTATTTTAGTTATTGGTCCAAAGAGGATTGGTAAGACAAAGTCTTACACTAATCAAAAGAAACGGAAAACTTCCCTTTCAAACAAGTCAAACCCTGTGGAATAGGTTTCTTTGGATTCTTCTTAATCTTCTTTACTTCATTCTTAATGCTCTTTTTAGTTTGAGGTTGTCCCCAAGTATATCTTGCGATAATACCATAAAAATCATCTGGTAAGTTAGGGTATGTATCTCTATACCATTGCTCTCCATCATCGGTGTTAGTAATACCAGCATAAGTCATCGGTGTAGTTGTATCCAAAGTTCCAACATTGTCTTCATCTTCTTTTTCCCCTTCTTTAATAACAACTCCATAATCAATCAGCTCTCTACCTATTACTTCTGGTAAGTTATTCTTTTCTTTTATATCTTCTTCTCTACAAAAGGTATAGTTCAATCTACTATCACTCGCACTTATATAAGTTCTCGGACAAAGTTTGTTTTCCAAATTTACAACATCATCAGGTGTTAGTTGGTCGTTTCTGTCGTCAGTCATTATACTTAAAGTAAGAAAAATAAGTTAAAGTTCTAAATTCTATTTCACCTTCGTCCCCTTCGCCTTACCTTTCTTTGAATTAGGTTTTATCCCTTTCCTCTTCTTCTTAATTATTCCAAGAAGTAATCCATCACTAAGTTTATCATACTGACCTTTAGTTATGACTTTATCTTTGTATGCTTTTTGAATAGTTGGGTTTTTGCTCGGCATCTTTATATAGAAGTTATATTATTTTTTAATCCTTGCTTTGACTCTTTTAGTAGGTTCTACTTCAACCCTACTCCCCCTTGCTCTCTCTCGTCTTTCCGCCTGTGCTCTGTTCTTTATCTGCTCTCTCCTTATTGCTTGTGGTGTTGGTCTTGCTTTTAACTGGGGCATCTTTATTATAACTTAGAAAATTATAAATCACTATTATCAAATTTAGTTGTTGGGTCAAAAGGTTCATACACACCTCTTAGTGCTGCGGCTCGTTTGGGGTCAAATTGGGTTATGTCAGGTTCAGGTTCAGGTTCAGGTGAAATATCTTCAAACGCTTGAACATCTAATCTATCTATACCTATCTGTCCTCCATCAACTAAATCTTGTAATATATTCATACTCATCGTTGCTCTGTTTTTATGTTCTCCACGACTTGCGGGAGGTGGGAAAGTTCCATCAGGTCTCATCTCACTTTTTAGTGCTAAAACATTCCTAAGTTGCCCACCTCTGCTATTTGTTTCAAGTAATCTCCAAACTCTTGGAGTTCCAGTTGGGAATCTATCTTCATCTCCAATCATACCTCCTTTATCAATATAATCATAACCAGCATTACGTCTCGCAGATACACTTGGTTGTCCTCTATCTTTTTGATAGTAAAAAGTAGTTGGAGTTTGGCTCACTGCTTGTGTGTTTCTTATTTTCAGTAAGTTTCTCGCAGGAGATGGTGCTGGTGCTGGAGCAGTTGGGGGAGTAGCGGTTCGTTGTAATCTTTCTTGATTACTTGGTCTCTCTTGACTAAACAACGGCACACCACCACCTGCTCTTAATAGTTCAATACGTCTTCGGTCTTTTTTTGCTGCCGCAACTTCTCTAAAGAGATTCGCTGGTGTTGGTCTCTCAATCAATTCTCTTATACCACTCGCAATTTGTCTTGAACTTGGAAAGTTCTGTTGAACCAAAGTTCCACCAGTCCTACCTAATATACTTCTTACCTCTCTTTGTAATAACTCAGGGGGAAATTGTTGTCCTTCCATTAACCTTTATAATTAGATGAGATTTTTTGTAAGGGAACATCTCCTGCTTGTATTAGTTTCAACAACTTATCTTTCTTAATATTCTTTCTGTTCTTTGGTGAGTTATCCCCTATATTGATTGTATCCGCAGTTTGAAGTAAGACGCTTCCCTTTCTTGGGTTATGTTCTATAACTACGTATTTTTTTCCATCTATCTCAACCAAGTAATGTTGTTGGTCTGGGTCTAACTGATAATTCTGTTTTTTATTTCCTGTTTTCTTGAATAACTTTCCACCACCAAAAGCACCATCAACTTCAGTTAAAAAATCATCTGCTATAACATCAGTAATATCTTCAACCTTTCCTTGGACTGGTTCGGGTTCAGGTTCAGGCTCAGGGCGAACTTCAGGCACAAACGCCGTATCTCCCATAATTGTTGTAACTGGTTTTGGGTCATCATTATTGTTGAGTTTGAATAACTTACCATTGCGAAACTCAAAACGACCATCAATTAGTCCAAAATCATCTTCTCTAATAAGTTGCCCATCTCCCCTAAGTTGGTAATCTTCACCAGCAAAATTAATTGTAGTTTTATCTTCATCAGAACTTTGACTACTCGCAACAGAACTTTGACGACTCGCAACAGAACTTTGACGACTTGGTGTTTCTTCTTCTTCAGAATCACTTTGAGTTTGGAGAAAGTCTGGTATGGCTCGTTCATCTCCGTAATAACCAGTTATAGCAAACGGCAAAGAGTAATAATCTCTAAAAGCATCTTCATCAACATCTACACTGAACCCACCATCTTCGGGTGCTTCAACTTCTCCAAAGATTCCATCACCAATCATTGTCTTGAACGTTTCAATCTTTTCTTCTTTGGTTGGGTCTAACCCACCTCTTTCATAACTATCTAAAACATCTCTGGCTTCTTCCAAAGATGAAAGCGCACCTTCCCTATCTTCAAAACCTCTCTCTATCGCACCTTCTTCACTTATGTCTGAATCATAGCCGTCCTCACCAAGCGCATCATCTACAAACCCATAATCGTCTTGAAATCTCTGTGATTTATACGCTTTATCAACCAACTCTTCAAAATCGTCATCATCTCTACTCAAACTATTATACATCTCTCTCGCATAAACATCTTTTTGACGTTTAGTTAGTTTTTTCCATTCCCGTTGGTTTGAATGTAAATCTGTCTGTTTCCAACCTTTAACATCTTCAACTTGTTCATCTCTAATATCTCCGAGGTCTTCTCCAACTCTGTCAGCTATATCGGGGTCAAGTTCTTTAAGTCCTTCAACTAATGATAAAGTTTGGGGATTGAAACTGCCCGAAGTCGGGGTGGCGAGTCGGGAGTTGTCGTATGAGCGATATTGTCTTTCAGCATCAAGTCTGTCTCTTTCATCTTGAACTGATGCTCCTATCTGGTCTTGAACTTCAAGTGGTAAGTTAAAAGTTCCTTCAATTAAATTTCCTTGATTATAAAAGTCTCCCCTATCTTGTTTAAAAGGAACGTCTGGGTCTTCAAGTGCGGTGTAGGGGTCTGTCTGGGGTGTCGGGTCGCCCGAGGTTGTGGAGATAGGAAACATCTTTGACCGAACTTGAACTCCGCGTTGTTGAGCATCACCACCTCTTTCTCTTTCAGGTTCAGGTTGAGGTTCAGGTTCAGGAGGGGGTGGAGCAGTGCCTTGTCTTTGAAGTCCAACGGACTGACCGACCGACTGGACTTGACCAACACCTGTTTTACTTACACCTTTGGGTCTATCAGGTCTGGTAATTTCAGGAGGTTGTGGTGTGGGTGGTGGTGGTGGTTCTGTTGTTTCACTATCAGGTTCAGGTTGAGGTTGTGGTGGTTTAAAAGGTGTTTTAAGTCCTTCTCTGATTGATTCTATTGTTGCTCTACCCCGAGGAGATATTGTAGGTTTCTCTGGAGTTGGAGTTGGTAATAGTTCTTCAATATCTGCTTGACCTTCTGATTCAGTTGTATCTTGGGATATTTGAGTAAGTAATGGTTCAACCAAGTTTGAATTATCATCGTTTGGAAGGCGATGACTACTATAACTCGTCTTATAAGTAGTTTCCTCCTCTGGTGCTTCTCTTGGTTCTCTATATCCAAGTTCTTTGATTGCCTGTGGTCTATCAGGTAATACTATCGGATTGATGCCGTCAGGTTGTCTGTGGGCAGGAAAACTAAAACTGAATGAACCAGTGCCTGCTGATTTTAACCCTTGTGTAACTTGATTGAATAATTCTGTTTTAGCACGACTTTCAATAAGTGCGCTATCTTTTAGTTGTTGTTGTTGTCTTTCAAAACCAAGAGTTGTTCCAGTAGAAGTTAAACCTCTTCCCACTTCTTGTGCGGTTCGTGTCGCATTATTCAAAGAAGATTGATGAATAGCTAAAAGTCTATCAGGTCTATAAACTGACCTGCGTTTATCTATATCTTGTGCCCTAAGTTGGAAACTATCTTTTCGTTTCTTAATACGAGTTTTCTTTCGTCTTTTAATTGGTATTTTACCCGAAGTGGGTTGCCTACCAAGACTTGCTTGAACTTGGTAATTCACAAAGTTTTCGGGTGCTGGTCTCCTAAACATTATTATAACTATTGAGGAGATAATAGTTTTTGCTTAATTTTTTGGATATTAATTTGGGGTTGGAATGGAAAGTCTTTACTTATAAACTTTGGTTTGATTCTACCAGCACTTATATCAGCGCAGGTTTGATATTTCATTCCTAACTTATCAGCCATCTCGTGTAAGTTGGGGTAAGTATCCTCGTGGATAATATTATCGTTGAAAGTAATTTGAACTTTGTAGAACATTATTTGTATATATAACAACTTTTCTTTTTAAATAACTATAATGGTATAGATTGATATAAGATACAATATTCAAGTATGCCTCGCGGTTTAATTAGTCCGTGAAAGTAATTTGATATTACTTGACAATCAATATCTAAAACATAACTTATACTTTTGATTGTATCAAAATCCATCACTTTAATCAAATCAGTATGTTCTTTATCTTTGTAAAGGTGTAAAATCCAACTATTCTTTTTCATTATAAGTTATAGTAAGGTATAAAAAAATAAGTTATAATTAATAATCGTCCCCCCCAAGTGAAAAAGGATTTGACGCAGTTTGCTGACCAGTCCAGTGGTCTAATGGTTTGATTGTCATAGTCAAAGAACCAAAGCGTCTCCCGTATAATATATCTGCTGTTTGACTTTGGCTATCGTCAGACCCTGCTGAGGAATATTGGGCGACTGCTGGATAGAAACCAAAAGAAGCGGACGCTACACCTAACCTTACTAAAAACTTAACATTAAATCTCATAGTTTGGGCCTCGCCCGTCGTGAAGACCACACTTGCTACTTGTGGGTCGCACACACCAGTAACATAATTTGGGTATGAGGTATCCACAAAATTATCCAATCTAACATAAACTAATTCATTAACAGATGGGGTTTTATCTACACTCATACAAAAACTTACATCAACCTCATAGTCTCCACTTGCTTCTGTGCTAATTCTTGGTAAGGCATCATAATAAAAATTAGTATCAATCGGATAAAAAGTATCAAGCGTTTGTCTTGGATAAGTTAGACTTCCACTAAATCTTCTTCTATACATCGTATAAGTTGTATCTGTGTTGGGCATTATCTCAACAGCAAAACCAGTATTCCGAACTCTAAATCTTCTTGATTCTGAACCATCATAAGTTGTTCCAATTGAGCCATCTGGATTAGGGGCGTATTGTATTCTTATATCTGATGTAGAACTTCCACTCGGGGAGGTTATTAAAGCATTAGGAACTTTTGTGACTGATATAGTCCTATCCAAACCATTACTTACTATATCAATACCAGTTCCTTCTATAAGATTCAAAGTTGTATCAGCATCAGTGCTGGTTATAGTTATAGCAGTTGAACCATCAAACGCTTGGTTGGGAGTTGCTGTTATACCAGTTCCGAAAGTTAATACTTGTGGAACTTTCTTGACTGATATAAGTTTGGGCGCTGGTGCGTCACTTGGGTCATCAATAAACTCCAAAGTATTTGTATCTATCTTCGCTTCTATAGTATCGGGATTAGTTGATGTATCTATATTAATACCATCACCTGCTTGATAAGTTGTATCAGCATCAGTGCTGGTTATAGTTATAGCAGTTGAACCATCATACGCTTGGTCGGGACTTGCTGTTATACCAGTTCCGAAAGTCAATCCTGATAAACTTGTTCCTAATGCTTTACCCGATATTGTTGAGTTTGCTAAGGCACTATTAGGTATTGATGCTAAATCAATCTCACCTCCTGTGAATACCAAACCTGAACCTGACTTCAAGTCTGCCTTAATAGTTTTTTGAGTTGCTGAATCATCTTCAACTATTATACCATCACCACCAATCAAAGTTGTAATACCTGTATCTGTATCAGTTGCCGAGATTGTTGTTTCTACTGAACCATTATAAACTCCAGCTGGGGTGAAAGTTATATTTGCTCCCGCAACCAATCCTTCGGGTAAAGTTGCTGAATTACTACCCCAAGTCAAATCCCTATTTTGACCTCCTGATTTCAATACTTGTCCTGCTGTCCCGAAGTCAGCTCTTGAACCTACACCCAAGTCTCTCGCGATTGTAACTCTATCAAAGTCTCCATCTTTAACACCTGACATTATATACTATTAGGATAAATTAAATTTCTTTTTATAACTTTTAACAGCATCTTTTAAGTTTGTCTTGTCTCCCCAAAGAATATAATAACTTAAGTATCCTGCTCTTGTATAGTCATCTGTTTTCAAATCTTTCTTATGTCTTGCGCGATAGTTCTTTCTTATCTCTTTATCTTTGTGGTCTAAGTATGTTCCCTTTTTAGGATTCTTTAAACCAAAGTGGGTTGTTTTAGTTTTACCATCGTCATAAGTAAATACTGCTTTGAATCGTTTGTCTTTCTTTGGACTATTAGTTACTACAAGTTTTACCATTATAGTATATCTAAGATTTTTTAGTTCTGTGCTTAAACTTGACTTTATATTTTTCAGTTATATCTTTATCAACTTTTCTTACTTTCTCTCCGCCCATAATATAAGCATAAATCCTACCTCTTGCCCAACTTGATGCTGTTTGATTTGGTCTTGAACCACTACTATAAAAAGCACCTTCTCCTTTCTTATAGACTTCATTAATTGCTTTCAAAGGAATACCTGTAACTTTTGCGATATTACTTTTACTTCTTTTACCTTTCATCGCATCAAGTTCTTCTCCATACTCTTTATCAAACTGAGTTGTCCAAGTTGATTTCTTTTCTTTTACTTTTGTCTTTGGTCTTTCTTTACCTTCAAAGATTGATTTGATTTGCTTTTGTCTTTCAGACTTACTTAAAGTATCAGGAAGATATCGTTTTGGAATGTTTCGTGTTTCTCCTTTGTAAGTAACTTTTACCATCTTTATTTATAGTTAGATAATTTATCCTCGCGTCAATCTATCTTTTAACCTTTGGGCACGACTTCTTGGTGTGTTATCCCCAAGAGGTCCAGTGGCTGGTTCTTGTGGTTGTTGTTCTCTTCCAAGTGGTGCTGATTGAAGTTGTTGCGCCGTCCTAAAGTCTCTCAATATCTGTGCTGGGTCTTGGGTCTGTTGCGCACCAGCTGGGGCAGTTCGTTGTCTTGATAAACCTACATTCTGAATCGGGCGGAAATCTTCAAGTATCTGCGCAGCAGTTCCACGTGTTGGTGCTGAACGCTGTTGGGGTAATCCACCACTTGCTCCACCAGTTCTCTCTCTGCGTCTATCTATTAGTGGAACGTCTCGTTCAGGTTCAGGTTCAGGCTGGGGTTGAGGCACTCTTACTCTCGGTCCAGTATCTTGAACATTATTACCTTGTGCTACTCTATCTACTTCAAAGTCTCCTGATGGAATAGAAAATCTACCTCCACCTCCACCACCTCCTACGGCAACTCGTCTTGGGACATCAAACCCTGCTTCTCTTAAAGCATCAAGTTCACCTTGGTTTCCTAAATCAACAGGCATTCCCTCGGGTAATGGGACTCTTTCACCAAGTTTAACTGCTCTTTCCATTCTCTGTTGAAAGATTCTTGCCTCTTGTCGTCCCTGATTTTGCTGAACCGCATTAAGTATATCTGCTCGTTTTTGTTTTCTTTGTTTAAGAAAATCCTGTTTTGTTCTCAAACTTCTTGCTTGTTTCTCTGCTACCGCTTGCTGATTACCAGCAACTCGTCTTGCTTCTGATATTGCTTGGTTTTGTCTTGCTACTTCTTGGTCTCTCAATACACTTGTGTTACCTGTATTAGGTTGAGTTGTTCCTCCAACTCCGAATGAACTACTGCCTCTTTGGGGTGTGCTTCCGAATGATGACATCTCTTTATATTAATCAAAAGATATAATAAATTTACCCTTTTTAACTATGATGGGTATTTTAGGTTGGGATATCTCTTTGGGTTGATACTTGTAGTATGCTCCACCTTTCTGATATTTGTGTTTGTTCTTTTGATAGTAGTTAAGTTTCTTTTCTTCGGTCATTATATATTCTTACATACTTTTTAATTTTTAGAAATAAACGAATTAAATATTAAGTTAAAGTATAAAGATGGAAGAAATCAACAAAGAATTGGATAGTAAATCTATTGAAAGAACTGAAATCAAAGAAGTTGTAGAAGAAGTCAAACCTAAGAAAACTCGCACAGAGGCACAGAAACAAGCGTTTGAGAAAGCACGAAAGAAGCGTGAAGCAAACCTTAAAGCAAAGAAAGAAGCTGAAGAACTTGATTCTTGGGCAGAACAAGAACTACAAAAAGAAGACCCACAACCAGTTATCAAAGCGCCTCCAAAGAGACGGGGTCGCCCACGAAAGAAGAAAGAAGAACCACCAGCACCGAATTTTATTCCTCCACCTGACCCACAACTTACTCGTGGGATTCCAATTCAAGGACAAATCCCGATGAACCCATACCAGCAGTTTCAGTATTATCAACCTCCTCCTACTCCTGCTCCTGTGAATAACTACTATTATTATGGAGCACCCCCACCTGCTCCGAAGGGGCAAGAAGTAGAACCGAAAGCCGAACCACACCCAGTCTTTGAACCTCCTGAACCTGAAGTTACTTTTGAAGAACCACCACCGCAAGAAGAAGAAGTTGATTACGAAACTTATGCTTCACCCGACCCAAGATTAAAGTTTAGATTCGCATAATTATTATCTTTATAAGTTATATAATGACTTCAATTACGGAGATACAAAACGAAAAACCAATCAACATTAACAAGTTCAAATTTACCTGTGATGATACAGATGATAGCATACCCAAACCTTTACCGCAACAAGGTGGGTTTGCGATGTTGATTATAGGAAAACCTCGCAGTGGTAAAACTAACTTACTTTTAAATCTAACAACCAAAGCACACAAGAACTTCAACCGAAAGTTTGATAGGGTATATCTATTTAGTCCAAGTGTTCATACAATTGAAGAAGACCCTTTTGAACTTTTACCAGATGACCAAAAGTTTGAACAAGCAAACTTAGAGAACTTGAATACGATGCTTACGGATATAAAAGATACAGGAGAAAAGGTTTTGGTTATACTTGATGATTGTATTAGTGATATAAGAGGTAAAGGCAAAGGAGAGATTGAAAACTTACTTCACAGAATGTTCTTCAACCGAAGACATCTTGCTGGTAAAGGTGGAAGTATGAGTATTATAGCAACCAGTCAAACTTACAATAAGATTGACCCGAAGTTAAGAAAAACAGCATCGCACTTGGCGTTCTTTGAAAATAAGAATAAGAAAGAGTTAGATACTATCTTTGATGAAGCAATACTCATACCAAAGCGTGAGTTTTACGATACTCTAAGATATATCTTTGATAGACCTTTTCAGTTTATGTATATTGATACAACCTTACCTGATTATAAGATGATTCATAAGAACTTCAATCAACTTGAAGTTAAGTCTCCAAATATTATGGGAGAAAGTTATTTTGAGAATGCGGAGGTTTAGGATACCCTTGACAAATCCCTTCGTCTAAGAGAATCCTTTTCTTTTGCTTCTTTTATCTGAGTTTCAACATTCTCTTGAATGTTCTTGAAAAACTCAATCCATTCATCATCGGTACTATAAGTTACACCGAATGCTTCTTTAAAGTTATCAAATTTGTTTTCTTCACTCTGCTCAATCACTTCTATCAGTTGTGCTTTTGTCAGTTTTGTTAAGTCCGCCATTATTTATACTAAGTCTTAGATTATTATTCTGCGTTCGTTTTCCTAAAATTAAATATTTTAAGTATGTATAGAATGATAAAAGCAACTGGACAAACAAACAGATTTCAATTCAACAAAGTTTTACACGATTTCGGGATTAAGATTGAAGAAGAACTTAAACCACACCTTGATGAGCTATTTGAGACTACTTTTGAAAAGAGGAGCGATGATGTATTTGATGTTATTGATTTCACAAATAATAAGAATATCCAAGTTGAAGTCAAGGGACGGACTTGTTCAAGCGATGCTTGGGAAGAAACAATTGTAACGATGGGAAAGATAGTTGAGATTGAGATGTTGTATGAAGAAAACCCTGAACTTGAAGTTTATATCTTTTTTGTATTTACTGATAAAACGATGTATTTTAAGATGCCTCGTGAAAGACCAGATTGGAAAGTTAAATTTACTGGAAGTTTTGGAGTCAAACATCTTATGATACCTGTTAAAGAACTAACAGAGTTTGAAGGAGTTGAAATAAAATCTAATAGAGTATAAAGATGAGATTAGGAAAGAAACTCAAATCAGGACTTAAACTTGGAGCAAAGATTGGTGCGGGAGTAATAGGAGCGGCAGGAGTTGTAGGAGCAGGATTATTCGCATTAGGAAGTAAAGCAAGTCCAAGTGCGAGCACACCATCACAGGATTTTATGAGTGGGACGGGAAGTATTGCGAATGTTTCAACAGCGGAGTTAGATAACTTATATCCTGCGTATGGGCGTCCAGTCTTTAAAGCGGATAGACCTGCGAGCGTCCAGCAGTTGATAACCAGACCAACAACCAAACCAAAGATACAAACAGGAGGGGGGATTGGTTCAGGATTGACACAAGCACAAAAAGATAGAGACCTCGCATTAATAAAACTTCTTGAAGCAGATGGGGTTTAACTAAAACATAATACTCTTATAAATATTATCTAACTAATAGATATAATGAGACTTGGACAGAAACTAAAAGCAGGACTACGCATTGGAGTTAAAGTTGGTAAAGTTGCTGGGGTAGTAGCTGGTGGTATTCTTGGAGCAAAGGTTGGCGAAAAAATTAAAGAGCAGAGAGCAGATAGTCAAGCAATAAGAAATTTGTATTCATCAACTAATACAGGAAATAACTTTCCATAACTTAAATATATATTATATATATAATGAGAATTGGACATAAAGTTAAAAGCGGACTTCGTCTTGGAGCAAAAGTAATAGGAGGGGCTTTGGCTCTTGCTGGTGTTGGATACTTGGGGGCAAAAGGATACGAACATAAAAAAAGGTTAGATAAAGTAGAAGGTGATAACCTGTTAGCACAATCCTTTGAAAGTATGACCCCAGAACAAATAGATGCTTTTATAGGACAAAGTGCTAATGTAGATTTGGGTGCTAACTACGGACAACTCGCTGCCCCACCTCCACCCCCAGCCTTTGTGCCGATAGGTCAAAGAGCGATTGCTGGACCGACTGACGGCAACCCAAGTTTTGGAGTAAAGGTTGAAAAGTTCTTTCAGAAAGGTGTTAATGTTGGGCAAGGGGTTCAAAAAGTAGAACAAGGGGTTGGTAAGGTAAAGAACTTTTTAGGTTTCGCTGGATAAAATCTTGCTTAAAGTATAATGAGTGAAAGTTCAACGATTGAAGTAGGTGGAGGACAATTACAAGATTTTACGATAGACCAGTTCGCAGGAGCAAGTGCTTTGATATTGGGTAGTGTCGGAGGTTTGCTTATGATTATTTGGAAGTCTCGTTGTGCTTGTAGAATGAGATTAGGTTTTAGTGATAAGTGTTATATATTTGATTGCGAAAGAGCACCACCTCCTGATGATGATAAAGATAGTGATGATGAAGAAAAAGGTAAAGGTAAAGATAAAGGTAAGCCCAAGAAACCAAAGAAACCAAAAGAAGCAGAACCCGAACCAGAACCAGAACCAGAACCCGAACCTGATTCCGAAGTTGAAAATTTAATGTAAATAATAATATATTTTTTTAATTGAAAATTTGAAATTGATTGTATAAAAAACAATTAATATTTAAAAGATTAATATATATAATAGATTATAATGAGAGTCAAGTATGTCGCCGAAGTTCTTTGGACTGGACGAGTTAATGTTTATGATGGTGGTTTCGTTGTAGATACGATAGAAGACGCAAACTTGATGTTGATTAATTTTCAACCAGACGCAGGTAGAAATCTTGGAGGAGATAAGGTCAATACGATGAAGCGTCTTTTGAAGAATGAGATTAAGTCTATGATAGTTGAAAACTACAACTATGGTGTGAATGTTGATGTCAAACCTTATACCGATGAGTTTGATAATGAAAGTGATGGCGCAGCCAGAATAGATGGACGAACCATCACAAACATAAATCAAGCGCAGGGGGAGTTTGATATCAATGTTTATGTAACTTATTCAAGAGGTAATAGGGACTTTGCCGAACAACTTGTATTTCGTTCAGGTATGAAAGACCTTTGGAAAAAGGGTGTTATGTTTGAAAACTCCAAAGATTGTAAAGATGGTTGTGCTTATGAATATATCACAAAGACTTTTGGTAAAAGAAAGGGTGCGAAGAAACTTGCGAAAACCAAAGGCGCAATCCAGAATGCGATAAAGATGAAAGACCATAAAGACCGAGCGAGGTTAGAGGAGTTTAAGAAGATGTATTACGATGATTTCCACAATAAGAGATGGGAGGGAGAACTACCCCAAGCTGTTGTAGAACACGAAGATGAAGATTGGATAAAGTTTCATTATGATGATTTAAGTGTTATCAAATATACCGACGAAGAACTTAAAAGGGGTATGTCATTACTTGACCTTGTGAGATGGTGTATAGTTGCGAAGGTATCTTTGAATATACTTTCGGGGGACGCTTACCCTATGATGAACTATCAACCAACCGATTTCGGAGACCCGAGCGCTATTGCGAATATTTCAGTAGTTGTTGAAAACGACCACGCATACTTCATTCAGGATTCAAACATCAAGAAAAGTATTAGTAAGAGGGTAAGTGTTCATTCAAGTATTCAAGAACTTACACAAACTAAAAGTGTTAAGAAAAAAACAAAACCAACAATATTAACTATTGATGATGGAGAAGGTGAAGAAGAACCAACTATTGATGAGATTGCCGAGTTGAAGGATACTATTTACTATACTAATTATAGTCAGTTGAATGATTTGGTTGGAGAGTTGTATGATGAAAAACAACTAAAACCAATATATTGTAGTGGTTCTTTAACTACAATCAAACAGGCGACTTATGATGAAGGGCTTGTTATAATGACTTGGGATAAGAAACCTGACTGGTTAGATGTTCTTGATTATGATGATAAGGACGTGAAGATGTTGATTAAAAAATATCCCAAGTTAGAGGGGTGGGGTGGGACAATACCAACCTTTGCTGAAATAGGTAAAGGGATTTTCAAATCAAGTATGCTACCAGCGAATCAACAAATAGAAAGCAACTTGAATAATTGGTTGGGTAAGGTATTTTATGAAGGTGAAATCAAACCCGAACTTAGGACATTCCACAACGATGATTGGTGTGAGGGTTGGAACAACGATTGGTTAGTGAGAAGTTTTGATATCAATACCGCCTATACAAACATTCTTAAGAAAGAGAAGATGAACAAAACTGATGAATGCTTTGACTTCTGTAAGTTTGATGGTATGTGCGAACCCAAAAACTATAAAGGTAGATTCAACCGAAATTGGTTTTACTTATGTGAAAATCTTAAGTTTGATTTTCCAAATCGTGGTGGTAAAGGTAATATCTTATATCACGGGAGTATGTTAGAACTAATGATGGATAGAGTTGAAATCAAGTATGAAATAAGACCAGCTGGTTATCTAACTCATTATCACTTCCGAAACTTTATTCAAGCGGTTGAAGAAGTAGAAGAAGAATCACAAAATATTCAAGTAAAGAAGATAGTTAATTGTTGGATTGGGTCTTTGAAGAGAAAACAGGGTATAACTGGATATAGTCAATTTATAGATGGTTCAGACGAGAATGCGAGAAACTACTTCTATCAAGGTGATGTGATAAGACCTTTGAGAAAAACAATAGATGGAGATACAATCCGTATGATGTCAAGACCTAACTACAGAAAAACTTTATCTACTGGACAACCAATTAGACTTTGTATTATAGACCAAGTCAATCGTATCTTGTATAAGATGATGAAGATGTGTAAGTTTAGTCTTCTTGGTTTCAAAACTGATGCGATGTATGTATTATGTAATCCCGAGATTGAAAACAACTTCGTTGAAGAGTTCAATTCAAAGAGTGAATATTCAATCAAAACAGAAGACGAGTTATCACTTGAAGATTATAGAAAGACACCAGCAAGAGAAAATCTTACAACTGCGTCTATCCCTTACGTTTCAAACAAGTGGGTTGATGATATACAGATTAATACCAAGTGGAGTTTCAATCAGGGTAGAATGTTATTGAGATTGATGTTGAATAATGGTGGCGCTTGGTTTAATGGTAAGGGTGGTAGAGGTAAAACAGAACTAATCAAGTTAATGAAAGAAACCACAAAAAGAAACAAAATCAGATTGAAGTGGTGGAGATTGATTTGGTTAAGTCGTAAAGAAACTAATATATTCAAGTTAGAACAAGAGTTTATGAAAACCAATCCTTGTAGTTATAGAATTTGCGCATTATCTAACAAGGCGTGTGTGAATGCGAGTTCAGATGCTAAAACTTTCAACAAAGAACTTGGTATCAAAGTTGTTCAGCCTGACCTTGAAGATGATGAGGGCGAAGAAACTATAACTGATGGCGAGAACTATATGCGTAAAATAGTTGATATCTATAAAGGTAGTTATAAAGATAAACAACACTCGTTGAATGTCTTTATCGCAGAAGAAATATCTATGATTGACGCTTACAAGTATGATGTTATGAATCTTATTAAGAATGAATGTCCTAACCTTATCTTTATGTTGTGTGGTGATATCAAACATCAATTGAAACCAGTAGGTGAAACAAGAAACTTTGAGAATACTTATCTAATCAAATCACTTGCGAACTTTATGAAAATTACTTTGAACTATAACTTCCGAGAGAATAGCGCAACAGATACTATTGAGACGGAGGTATTGGACTTTGAAGCATTCCAAAATCAATATACGAACACAAAACTAACTAAAAGAAATATCAGTTATACTCACAGAACAAGACAACGAGTTATTGATTTAGTCCAAGATAGTCTTGTGAATCCTGATGTATTCAAACCCAAATTCAATAAGAAAGATAAACTAAGTCACAGAGGTCATAACGAATACTTGAAGTGTGAGTTCGGGACACCTTTGTTAGTTAGACAAGGTTGGATTCACGAAGATAATGAAGGTGAAAAAACAAAGTTTATGAAGAATGAGATGTGGGCGTATGGTTGGAAGAACAATGATAATGTTATTGTATATAAATCCAAAACGAGTGTAACTATTACAATTGATGAACTTATCAAATACTTCTTATCAGGTTATTGTATAACTGGACACGCTTGTCAAGGAGATACTTATGATGATGAATATACAATTCACGATTGGACTAAACCTCAAGTTGATAGAAGATGGAGGTATGTTGTTGTAAGTAGAAGCACTGATTATAAAAATAATGTTTCAATAAAAAAATCTTGATAAGAGTATAATGGAACTTGAACAATTGGATTTAGCGAATGTTATTGAAGTTGGGGAGATAAGAAAAAAACTTATAGACCACCCTGACCTATTGAGTATGTTTGAGTTATTGATTATAGTTTGTAATAAGAGATTGAATAATGAAGAGAAAACTAATGATACTTTTTTTGTTGAACCTGATGAGCCTGAACCTAACTTATCAGACCACGAAAGCGATGAAGAACCACCTGACCCCAAAGACGATTATTGACAATCCCACTCATCATAACAATCATCACAGATTGATATATCATTCTCGTCAGTCGCACCACCAACAGGTTTATCGTCTGTCCCTAACTCTTTACACTTATGACAATTGACTTCTTCTTCGGGAGAGATACCACAACTTTTTTTCATCATCTCCACCATCTCTTCTTCGGTGATATTGTGGCGTTCAAGAAACTTCTTCTTCACCTTTTCTTCTTCGTCTTCTTCTTCTTCTGATTCATACCCCGCCAATCCTACCTCTTTGAGTGAAACATCGGGGTAGTATTCTTTCACGAAGTCCTTGTATTCGGGCCAACTTTCACTTCGCTCCATAAAGTCATCAAGTGTGTGATGGCGTTGATTGGATTTGAGTTTCTTTATCTCTTCGCGTCTTTCAATAGCGTTTTTCTTACGCTTCTTTGACGCCTTCTGTTGTGCGATTTTCTGTCCTTCGGTTTTGTTTGTCAATAGAGATTCGTTTTGAAGTTGAAGAGAGTTGATTTCTTCTTTGAGTTCTTCAATCTCTTCGCGATATTCATTAACTTCTTCTTCTCCGTATCCTTTTGCGTCTTGACGAAGAGTATAGTTGTCGTGTTCAAGTTTCTCATTCTTCTTTTTGAGAAGGTCGTAATGATGGAGGTGTTCATCAAGTGTATCCTTATATTGTTGTATATCTTCTTTTTGTTCTACAATCGTTTTCTCCAACGCATCAACTTTCAACCGCAGTTCATCGTTCTCCTTCTTCAAGGGAATGATACCACCCCCAACCAATCCTTTTGAAAGTTTTGTCGCTTTTTCTTTGAGTTGGTTGTAAGATGGGTTGCGTCTAATGAACTCTCCATCATCTGGGTCTTCTTCGTCCCAACCAGTTGAAAGGTTCTTGAGTCCTTCAATACACTCAAAGATATCCCTATCGTTGAACGCAACACCTTTAAGATTCGCCAACTTCAAGTCATCAAACAACAACTTGGTGATAGTGTAATGGAACAACCGAAGGCGGTTGAGGTCGGCGAGTTCGTTAGTGATGAGTTGAAGTGTGTTGGGGTTCATCGCTATCTATTTGTTTACTATGATCATCATCAACAAATCACTTTCAAATTTTGGGAAAAATAATACGCAACCCACATCATCT
>WLWH01000762.1_pt1 | contig 25306 bp, 25 predicted proteins | sample 6712741 | NCBI WGS metagenome assembly WLWH01 (sample SAMN12718694, study PRJNA515312) | sponge metagenome | isolation source: marine sponge | host: Mycale hentscheli | place: New Zealand: South Island, Marlborough, Capsize Point | collected 2003-05-01
TCTTCTCGGCGAACGCTTCGATCAGTTGATCCGCCCGCCAACGCTTGTGGCATTGCTTGCACTCGGTCAGCGGATCGACGAACGCATCGACATGACCCGATGCGACCCACACCTGCGGGGCAAGGATAACCGACGAATCAATGCCGACCACATCGTCGCGCCCACGCACCATGTGTTGCCACCACTGCCGGCGCACGTTCTCTTTGAGCTCGACTCCCAGCGGGCCGTAGTCCCAGGCCGAGCGGGTGCCGCCGTAGATCTCCGACGACGGGAAAACAAATCCCCGACGCTTGGAGAGATTGACGACGGAATCTACGCGGGAAGCCACAAAACGCTCCATTTCCGAAGCGCCTTGCGCGCTTCCACTCCGGCTGGCTGTCGGCGGACGGAACTGAGTGTACGAGTCAGCGCTCCATCACACACCTGACGGTGCGCTTGAGTGCCTGCCCTCAGCGTCCGTCGTGAACGTCCGCACCGGTGACAGGCGGGACGAAAGCCGCCGACGCCGATCCCAGCCCGACGGCGTCGTGGTCGGCGGCAAGCCCGCTCGCGAACAATTTCACCTCACCGGCTTCCTGCACAACAACGGCTTCGTATGCCGTTGGCTCATCGATCGCGGTGGACAGCAAGGGAATGACCTCGGCCTTCACCTCGAAGCGGGACAGCGCCTTTCGATACGCACCGATCCCCTCCCACTGGGTGGTGAGTGTCACGAGTTCGGCGTCGTCCGTCGCCTGTCCAATCCAGCCACGGTGGAAACCTGTCGATTCAGCCAGCACCGCGAACGCGGCGCGCATCCGGGTAAACCACCCGTCGCGATCATGCGTGACACGAAATCGGGATTGAACGAGCAAAGGGGCCATGTCCCCCAGCGCACTAGGCTCCTTCACGAAGATGACGCTAGTCCAGGCGTTGGGTATCTGCGAGGGAAGAGATGGCCGATAAGAAGCGCCGAAAGAAGGGAGACCTGCCGCCCGGCGTGAAAGGCCCGAATCAGCCACCCGCACAACAACCTCCGGCACGCCCATCCTCGGGTCAATCCCGAGAGTCGCTCGAGCGTGCCAGCATCCCCATCCTTAACAAGCTCATGGCTGTGCCCCGGTGGCTGATCGTGGTGTTGATGGGCGCCTTTCTCTTCCTCGGGCTGATCCAAACCGGCTCGCTGGCCTGGCTCGGCGGGATTTTCCTGCTGATCGTCGGCGGTTTTCTCGGCTGGCTACTCGTGCTGTCCTGGCCGGTACTGACGCCCGGTCGGCGGGCCACGCGGCTGATCATCGTCGTCGCCGTCCTCGGGCTTGCCGTGCTGAAGTTTCTCAGCCGTTTCTGAACTTGACAATCATTTTCATTAAGGGCACCCTGCGCACATGACTTCACACAAACTTGCCCTCTTGACCGCGGCCGCTTTGGCCTCCGCTGGATCTCTCGTCGCATGTTCGAGTTCGGACGATTCCACGTCCTCTGAGGCAACTGCCTCGCAGAGCGCGACCGAGGAAGAAACTTCATCGGTGGAGGAGGAAGCCGATCCCTCCTCCACCGATGATGCATCTACTGCCGATGCAAGTGAGTCGGAGTCGAGCGCACCATCCGTATCGGTGGTGTCGACCACCACCATGCTGGGCAGCGTCGTCGGCGACATCGTCGCCTGCGCCAGCCCCGACTCCACGGCGATAACGCTCATGCCGGTTGGCGCTGATCCGCACGACTTTTCCCCTTCATCGGCCCAGGTCGCTGACCTGGTTACCTCGGATCTGGTCGTCGCTAACGGCCTCATGCTGGAGGCAGGTCTGGAGGACGCACTCGAGAACGCCGAGTCGGACGGAGCCACCGTCCTGGAGGTCGCTCCCCTCCTTGACCCGATTCCCTTCGGTGGAAAGCACGGTGACGAGCACGGTGACGAGCACGGTGACGAGCACGGTGACGAGCACGGTGACGAGCACGGTGACGAGCACGGTGACGAGCACGGTGACGAGCACGGTGACGAGCACGGTGACGAGCACGGTCATGGAAGCGAGGATCCCCACTTCTGGTTCGACATGAATCGGATGGCAACTGCCGCCGAGATCATCGGGGCGGACCTCGCTGAGGACAACGGTGACGTTTTCGCCGAGTGTGGCTCAAAGATCGCGGACGAGATTCGCAGTGCGGAACAAGATGTGCGCGCTCTCTTGGAATCAGTGCCGGCCGATGAGCGAATTCTCATCACCGATCACGATGCTCTCGGCTATCTTGCCGAAGTCTATGGTTACGAGGTTGCCGGCACGGTGATCCCGAGCGGTTCCACGCTGGCCGAGCCCTCCAGTGCCGATCTCGTGGAACTTGTTGAAGTGATCGAGGACGCGGGCGTGCAGGTGATCTTCGCGAATACCGCCGATCCGACGACCCTCGCCGAGGCCGTCGCGGCCGAAGCAGGAAACGACGTTCAGGTTGTCACGCTTTTCGTCGGGAGCCTGGGGGGGCCGGATTCCGGTGCGGAGGATTACGTGTCGATGATGCTGACGAATGCGGAGTTGATTTCCGGAGCGTTGAACGCCAACTAGGCCTTCTCGACACCGATTCCTGCAACACTGGCTGACCATGGAGTGGTTTACGGAGCCGTTCACCCTTGCCTTCCAGCAACGGGCACTCCTCGGCGGCATTCTCGCGGCGGTGATGACCTCGGTCGTTGGCACCTGGCTCGTTCTGCGCGGGATGAGTTTCTTCGGTGATGCCTTCGTTCACGGTGTCATTCCCGGAATCGCCGCCGCCGTTGTGTTGGATCTGAACCCGCTAGTGGGTGCAGCCTTAGCAGCCGCCGTCATGGTGTTCGCGATTGAATTAGTCAATCGACAAACCGTCCTGGGTGAGGACACGTCGATCGGCCTTCTCTTCGTCGGGATGTTGGCGTTGGGTGTCGTGATCATTTCGCGCCTGGATTCCTACTCCGGGTCGTTGACCAGCATCTTGTTCGGCGATGCTCTCGGTGTGACGGCATCCGACCTGGTCGGGCAGGCGATCCTCACCGTGGTCGTGGTGAGCGTAGCTTTGGCCCTCTACCGACCGCTGCTCTCGTTGAGTTTCAATGCGGAGAAGGCAGCGCTGTGGAACATGAAGCCCAAGAGAGCACACGCTGCCCTGCTGGTCCTCATCGCCGTTGCGGTGATCGGAAGCTTCCAATCCGTCGGCACACTTCTCGTTTTCGGTCTTCTTATCGGTCCACCGGCGACAGCGAGCCTCATCGCTCGCACCGTTCCTCGGATGATGCTCTATTCCGTCATCATCGGACTCTTCTCCGTCTGGCTGGGCCTGACATTGAGCTACCACCTTCGGACCGCGGGATCCGCCACTATGGCGCTGGTTCCGATCGTGCTGTTTTTCCTCGTGCTCGCGTTCACGCGTCTGGTCCACCGGCCGTTGCCTCAAGAGGTCGCCCATGCCTGATGCAGTCGTGGGAAAGAACGTGGTCATTTCTCGTGGTGAACGGGTGGCCCTTCGTGACTCGGATTTCAACATTCCGCAGGGTTCAATTACCGCCATCATTGGGCCGAACGGATCCGGCAAGTCGACGCTGCTGCACGCCATCGCCGGCCTCCTGCCGATCTCTAGCGGAGCGTTGAGTGTCCTAGGAGCCACCCCGCAGCTCAGCCAGCCGCAGATCGCCTACGTGTTGCAATACACGACCACCCCCAAGGGCACTCCCCTGACAGTGAGGGAAGCCGTCGGGATGGGCCGCTACCCGTCCCTTGGGTTGCTTCGCCGGCCTCGCTCGCAAGACAAGCAACGCGTGGAGCAAGCGATGGAGCGGCTCGACATCAACCACCTGGCCGATCGTCACGTGGCCGAACTGTCCGGAGGTCAGCGTCAACGGGTCTACGTCGCTCAGGGCATTACCCAAGACCATTCGATGTTGCTGCTGGACGAACCCTTGACGGGCCTGGACATCAACTCCGCGAAGACGATCGACTCGATCATCCACGAGGAACCCGAGCGCGGATGTTCGGTCGTCTTGACTACTCACGACCTCGAGGAGGCTCGTGCCGCCAATCACGTCATTCTCACCGACGGGCATGTCGTCGCGTCCGGGCCCCCAGAGGAGGTCCTGACAGCAACCAATCTCGCTACCGCGTACGGGCTAGGCTCTTTGCACGAGAAGGACGTTGCTGCCCCGCTGTTCCCGACCGAGCACCACGACCACGACCATTGAGGACATCTCCGTGAGCACCAGATCGAACACCGGTGTCGGAATCCGCTCGACCAAGCAGCGCACCGCGGTCATCGAAGCGTTGGAGTACTTCGATGATTTTCGTTCATCGCAGGAGATCCACGACTTCCTCCGCCACAGGGGCGACACCGTCGGCCTGACCACGGTCTATAGAACGCTCACCGCGCTCGCTGAGTCCGGTGACGTCGACGTCATCGTCCGCGAGGATGGTGAGAGCGTCTACCGATCCTGCAGCGACACCCACCACCATCACCTGGTGTGTCGGGCATGCGGCAAGACCGTCGAGGTCGAAGGACCAGCGGTAGAGAGTTGGGCGGACAAAGTCTCGGCCGAACATGGCTTCACCGACGTGAGTCACACCCTGGAGATCTTCGGGCTCTGCCCAGACTGCTCGACCTAATACCTCATCGCAATCGCATGGTCTTCGAGACCGTGAGACCTGGTTTTCCGTAGCGCTTCTTCGGGATGAAAGACACATACAGCGTGTACTCGCCAGTCGGCTTACGCTTAGCAAACTTCCACCGGATCTTCGCCTTGCCCTTCTTATTCGTGTTCTTCACCTTGCTCTTCGCAACGATCATGGCGCCCTTGGGTGTGGTCCTGGTCAAGACGAAGGCAACGCGCCCCTTATATCGCGGGTTAACGATTGCCCGGTAGGACTTCTTGCGCTTGCCCTTTTTCTGAACCGACGGCGAGCGCACGGTCAGCGTTGTTCCATCCACCGATCCGACACCCGTGGTGCTCACGACAGGTGCCTGATCCACGCGAAGACGTAGCGCCGCCGCTCCGGTCGGTTGCGCGGCCGTCGCCTGCGCTGCGGTGTTGGTCGGCGTCTCGATCGGCGTCTCGATCGGCGTCTGCGTCTGGGTTCCTTGATTTTGTTGCTGGCCGGTTCCTTGCTGCGGCTGCTGACCCTGCTGTTGGTTGGCAACAGCGGAATCTTCGATCAAGTAAGGAAGGGATCGCACCGTCACGTGAGCCCCGCCGTTCACCAGGGATCCGTATTTAAGGGTGTCCTCGACAACCAGGTACTGCCCCGGCAACGAGACGCGTTCTGGGGTATTCGAGTAGCCACCGGGACCAAAGTCTCGAGCGGCAGTTCCGTTCCAATTGGCTTCTTCGATGCGTGTGCATTCCGAGGAGTCCCACTCGTATGTCCGGACTTGGCTGGGTGCGCCAGTCGGGCAGGCCCAAACAGACAGGTTGCGCCGGGGTCGCTCGTTCGTCTCGGGCAAATTCGTCCACTGAGGGACCGAAACCGTGAGGTCGTCCTGGGCTAGATCGATCTTGCCTGCATCGCCTCCGTTGCGAAGCACTATTGGCGGTAGCACCGTTCGTGGCTGCCGCATAACTGCCAGATAGGGCATCGTGTAGACCAGGAAACGTCCAGTTGAAACTTCTGTGATGGAGAACCCCCCAAGCTGCCCTCGATAGATGTCTCCGTACATGGCGTCCCTGTCGATGTCGAATTCGATGTCCTCATTAAGCACCAATCCTGGATTCAAAGTTCGAATCACTTCCGGCTGCTCGAGCTCCACACGGGGGCAGGGATCATTGCCGGCTGCGATGGTGGACTGGCAGACTCGCATCTGGTAGCGGGAGATGGAGGAGTCTGGTGCCGCACCGAATATTGCACGAAATTTCGTCGACCCTGAGATTCGCGGCAAGTTTGCATTCAGGAGAGGCTCAGCGCTCGCCCCAGTCGAGAGAGCCCGCTGCTGGTATTCGACAGTGGGAGTCGAGAACATCAGGAGGTTCAGCGTGGCTGGATCGGCGAAGGCATTCGCAGACGGGGCGTAGGCGAAACTTCCAACCATCAAGGCGCTGCAGACACCGATTGCGGTCGCACCAATAGGTATTCTTCTCTTCAATTTGAATGACAAGGGTCTGCCTTCCGTTTCGAATTTCAAGACTGTGCCATACACAGCACGGTTGGGCACCCAATTCGCGTAAAGCGGGGTGCTAGGGCCCCTCATCATCGTTCCTATGTCGGTTCTTGGAACAGGACCGTGACCGTGGATAGGGGTTTGCCGGTCTTCGTCTTGAGGATGCCGGCAACTCCAACACTGTGGCGAGCGTATTCCATTACCGGGGAGATAACTGGCCTCGGCATGAGACGGTAGTGAACCCTCGGAGGAATCTCTCTCCTGAGCGCACTCCCTTTACGGAGGGCGGCGCCCCGACGTCACACTCGTGACTCGAAGACCCATCAAGGCGCTCAGCGGCCTAGTTCTGTGGCTTCGACTCCGCTCCCCCATATCGACGGTCGCGAGAGGCGTAGATCTCACAGGCATGCCACAGGTGCCGGCGATCGAAATCCGGCCACAGGGTGTCCAGGAAAACCATCTCGGCGTAGGCGGACTGCCAGATCAGGAAGTTGGAGGTGCGCTGCTCGCCGGAGGAGCGGACGAACAGATCGACGTCGGGCATGTCGGGCTCGTCGAGGTACTTCGCGATGGTGCGTTCGGTGATCTTGTCCGGATCTAAACGCTTGGCTCGAACGTCTTCGGCGATTTTGTGCGCAGCGTCGGCGATCTCTGCTCGGCCGCCGTAGTTGACGCACATCGTCAGGGTCATGGTGGAGTTGGCCTTCGTCATCTCCTCGGCCGTCTCGAGTTCATCGATCACCGACTTCCACAATCGCTTGCGTCTGCCCGCCCAGCGCACCCGGACACCGAGTTCGTTCATCTCGTCGCGTCTGCGACGAATTACATCCCGGTTGAAGCCCATCAGGAATTTCACTTCCTCCGGTGAGCGTTTCCAATTCTCGGTGCTGAATGCGTAGGCAGAGATGTGAGAGATGCCGAGCTCGATGGCGCCGTGCACGCAATCCAGCAGGCTCGCCTCACCCATCTCGTGACCCTTGATTCTGGGCAAGCCGCGTTCTTTTGCCCAACGACCATTGCCATCCATCACGATCGCCACGTGGTTGGGTACGAGTTCTGCAGGCAGGTTCGGTGGCGTCGCCCCCGATGGGTGCGGTGTCGGTTGCCTCAGTGGTCTAGTCGCTCGACGTGCCATCGCCCCATCCTCACAGATGACCGGCGCGCTGCGGACCCATCCCGTCGAGCGTCACGATCGGTCGACCAGCGGCAGTGAGCGCAATCCTCGTTCGATATGCCACTGCAAGAACGCCGCCACGAGACCGCTCGCCTCGTTTCGAGTCCTATCGTCCGCCCCGTCGGCGGTCTCCCAGTCCCCCGCCAGCAGAGCTCCCAGGAGGGTCACCGCGGCGGGACTCGGAGCCGCGCTCCCCGGCGGTCGACAGGTGCCGCACACCATTCCGCCGGCCTGAACGTTGAATGCCCGATGCGGTCCGGGTTGCGCGCATCGAGCGCACTCGTCGAAGGACGGCGACCATCCCGCGACCGCCAAGGAGCGCAAAAGATACGAGTCCAAGATCAAGGTGGGTTCGTGCTCACCGGCGGCCATCGACCTTAAGCCGGACACCAATAGCGCGTACTGCTGCACGTTTGGTTCGCGTTCTTCCGCGGAGAGTCGCTCGGCGGTTTCGAGCATCGCCGTTCCGGCAGTCCACCGGGCGTAATCGTCCGCGAGTCGACCGCCCATCGCGTCGATCGTCTCGACCTGGGTGACGTTGTCCAGCGACTTGCCTTCGTAGAGCTGGACATCGACGTGGTTGAACGGTTCGAGGCGGGCGCCGATCCGACTGGACGTCTTGCGCACACCGCGGGCCACGGCGCGGATTCGACCGTTTCGACGGGTGAGCAGCGTGATGATGCGATCGGCCTCACCCAGTTTCTGGGTGCGAAGCACAATTCCCTCATCACGGTAGGTCGGCACGGTACATTCTCACCGGCGGGCAGCACTGCACGCAGATGACGCGCCCAGGAGGATGGGAATGTCCGAGGATCCGACACCTCCTGACGTTCCGGCGGACACCTCCGATCAGGTCGAGCCTCGCCGCTCGGTACAGATGGTGGCCCTCGATCCGACGTTCCTTCGCCGAAGCGTTCTGATCATTCTCGTCGGCATACTCCTGTTTCAGATTCTTGAGTGGAGCGCTTTGCGCCTCGCCGGGTTCTTGTTCAACCTCTTGCTCGCGTGGCTGCTGGCGATCTCGTTCGACCCACTGGTGTCGGGCCTGGCGAAGCGGGGTGTGCCCCGGGCCCTGGCCACCGCCATCGTGGCTGTCGGTGTGATCGCAGGCATTGTCATTTTCCTTGTTCTCTTCGGAGGCGCTCTGGCCTCGCAGGCGACCGCCCTGGTCTTGAGTGTTCCCTTCTTGATCGTCGACGTCGTGTCGTGGCTGAACGGCACCTTCGACGCGCGCATCGATCCAGCGGAAATCACATCCAACCTGAACCTGACGACCCAGCAGTTGGCTGACCTTGCCGGCTCCCTCGCCGGTGGCCTCCTGGGCATCATCTCGGGCGTCTTCGGTGCCATCTTCTCGTTCGTCACGATCATTGTCTTCAGCTTCTACTTCTCAGCGTCAGCGCCTCAGATCAAACGGTTCCTCGCGTCGTGGCTGAAGCCGGAGCGTCAAGTCGTCTTCATCGAGGTGTGGGATATCTCGGTCCGCAAGGCGGGGGGCTTCGTCATCTCCAAACTTGTGCTGGCGACGGTTGCGGCGGCAGCGCACGTCGCGTTCTTCTGGATTATTGACATCCCGTACTGGCTCCCGATGGGCATTTTCGCTGGTTTTGTTAGCCAGTTCATCCCGACCATCGGTACCTACATCGGCATCATCGTCCCGGCCTTTTTCGCGGCCTTTAACGACCCCTGGGACGTGTTGTGGATTGTCCTCTTCGCCACGATCTACCAGCAGATCGAGAACTACATCTTCTCGCCACGGATCTCCACCGCAACCATGGCGATTAACTCCGGCGTCGCGCTCGCCTCGGTATTCATCGGCGCGGCCCTGTTCGGTCCGATCGGCGCCATCATCGGCATTCCCGTGGTTGCGATCGTCATCGCGGTGATAGAAACCTACGGCCGCAGGTATGAACTCGATCCCGAGTTACACGACCGCGTCTAGAAACCCAGACGCCGCAACTGCTTCGGATCCTTCTGCCAGTCTTTCGCAAGTTTCACGTGCAAATCCAAGTACACGCCAGTGCCCAGAAGTCGTTCGATCGCAGGCCTTGACTCCGCGCCGATATCTCGAAGCCGGGATCCCTTCGCGCCGATGACGATCGCCTTCTGGCTATCCCTCTCGACGTAGATGTCGGCCCGGACATCGGTCAGTGGCTTGCCGGCGGGACGGTCCTCGCGCGGAACGATCTCCTCCACCACGACGGCAATGCTGTGCGGAAGTTCATCACGTGCCTGGGCCAGGGCGGCCTCGCGGATGTATTCCGCGATCGTTATATCGACCGGCTGATCGGTCACCTCGTCCTCTGGATACAAACTTGGGCCCTCGGGAATCGTGCCGATCAGCAGCTGCGTCAGTACATCGATGTTCGCCCCCGTCGTCGCAGAGACCGGCACGATGTGCGCGAAGTCGATCCCAACCTCATTGCCCAGTTGCTGCGCGCGCATGAGTTGTTCAGCCACTCGATCCGCGGACACCGCGTCGGTTTTCGTCACAACGGCGAAGCCGACGGCCTTGGACGCGGCAACCTGCTGAGCGATGTATCGATCACCCGGACCGACGTCGTCGGTGGCCGGTAGACACAGTCCGATGACGTCGACGCCCGTGAGCGTCTCGTGAACCTGGTCGTTGAGACGCTCACCCAACAACGTACGGGGGCGATGCATTCCCGGAGTGTCGACGATAATCAGTTGACCGTCGCTTCTAGTGACGATGCCCCGGATAGTGCGGCGCGTGGTTTGTGGGCGGTCGGACGTGATCGCCACCTTGGAGCCCACGATCGCGTTCATCAGGGTGGACTTCCCCGCGTTCGGCCGGCCAACAAACGTTGCGAAGCCGCTGCGGTGACCGCCCGCGTGATTCAGAGAAGCCTCACTGTGTTCGGTCATCGACCGAACTCGACGGCGTCGGCGAACTCCGCCATTGACGTGAACGTCCAATCGGGGCTCACCGTCGCGTGCGGGTCGGGGGTCGCGCCCCATCCAGGATCAGCGTGGCGACGGTCGATCCACACAGTCGTCATGCCGCGAGATTTCGCGGGGACGTGATCGTGGAACAGACTTTGGGCTACGTGCAGAAGCCTCTCGCGCGGGATGCCCATCGAATCCACCTGCCGGTCGAGGGCGTCGAAGTTGTGCAGCGATGGCTTGTAGGAGCCGATGCTTTCGGCGGTGAGAATCGCATCGAAGGTGACACCAAGTTTTTCGTTGCTCGCGGCAAAACCACGATCGTCCACATTTGACACGATGATGAGTGCGAAGTGTTGCGCGAGCCGCTCCAGAGCCTGATGAGCATCTGGAAAAGCGGGCCAGTCAGGCACCGATGTGGCCAAGAGGTGCGCGTCGTCATCGGACACGTCGACGCCCAGCGTCTGCCCTAGGGCGCGCACGGCTCGCGCGAGTATCGAGGGATACGGGTCTGTTGGGTGGTGTCGTTCAGCGTCCGCCTCGTTGTCGGCGTAGGCGACCAGCAGCTCCTCCGTGCTCAACACGACGCCATGACGATCAGCCCATGCACGCAGTACCGATCCGATTCCGGCTTCCCAATCAATCAGGGTGCCGTAGCAGTCGAAACTCAGCGCCTGGAAATTCGTGAGTTTCATGTTGCGACCGTAGTCGATGCTCGAAGCGCACCAATGGTCGAGCACGCTTGCAGCGCCGTTCGTCTCAGTGCGTCGTGCAGATCACTCATGGTCGTGCTGATCGCCATCGTCCAAAGTGGCGATGCGCGTGGCCAACACGGCCCCGATCCGGTTGCGGCGCCCGGCGCCCCGCTCGGCAACGAGAGACCAGCCGTTCTCCACCACTTCGGCGCCAGGAATCGGCACACGACCGAGTCGCTTCGCCATAAAGCCCAGCACCGTGTCCACGCCTTCGTCTTCGGCATTGATCTCCATCTGCGTCAATTCCGCGAAGTCATCGAGATTCATGCGCGACAGCACGCGGTAACGATCGTCGTCCAGTTGGGTGACCTCGGGGGCAGCGGTGTCGTACTCATCGGCTATCTCTCCGACGATCTCCTCCAGGATGTCCTCGATCGTCACCAGGCCGGCCGTCCCGCCGTACTCGTCCACCACGATGGCAACGTGCACACGCGCGGCCTGCATGTCTTTCAGCAACTCGTCCGCGGGCTTGGAGTCGGGGACGAAAGAGGTGGCCCGCATGAGTGAATCCACGGCGTCTTCGCGCTCAGCTTCGTGATGCTCGAAGGTGCGTCGGACCATGTCCTTCAGGTAGATCACGCCGACGATGTCGTCGGCGTTCTCCCCAATGACTGGGATCCGAGAAAAACCAGAGCGCAAGCTCAAGCTAATGGCCTGCCGTAGTGACTTATTTCGTTCGATGAACACCATCTCGGTGCGGGGCACCATGACCTCGCGGGCGAACGTGTCCCCGAGGTCGAATACCGAGTGGATCATCTTTCGCTCGGCGTCTTCGATCAAGTCGTCCGCGCCGGCGAGGTCAACCATTTCGCGGAGCTCCGCTGCAGTGTCGAACGGCCCCTCGCGAAAGCCCTTGCCCGGCGTCAAGGCGTTGCCGATGACGATGAGCAGAGTCGTGATCGGTCCCAGGATCGTTGCCAGGAACCGGGTTGGTCGTGCGGCGATCAAGGCGATGCGCTCTGCGTGCTGGCGGCCCAACGTCCGCGGCGCCACACCCAGGCCGATGTAGGCCACGACGACAAGGGCAACGATCACGACGACGAGTGCAATCCACGTCGACCAGCCGTCACCCGAGGTCAGCGCCCGCACCGCCACGTAACTGATCAGCGTGATCGACGTGATGGTCGCGATCGTCGACAGCAGGAACAAGACGTTCACATACCGCGCCCGGTCCTGCAGAACGCCGAGCAGTAGTTCCGCCCGCTTCTCGTTCCCGTTGCCCTCCTTGCGGAGCTCGTCGATCCGAGTCTTCGACACACGGGTCATCGCCGTCTCAGCGGCGATCAGCAGCCCCGACGCCACGATCAACGCGATGGCGATCAACACCAGCCAGAGATTCACCGTGCCGCACCCCAGCTATCCAGTAGTTCGTCCTGCAAGGCGAACATTCTCGCGTATTCCTCTTCCGTCGCGTGGTCGTATCCCAGCAGATGCAGCAGCCCGTGGACGGTAAGGAACTGCACGTGTTCGTCCAGACTGCGCTTAGCAGCGGCGGCATCCCCCTGGGCGAACTCCGGGCAGATGACGACGTCCCCCAGCATCCCCGGGCCGGACAAGGCCTCCGAGGTCCCGGGCACCAGTTCATCGATGGGGAAACTCACCACATCGGTGGGGCCGGGTTCGTTCATCCAGTCTTCGTGCAGGGTGGTGATCCGGTCGATATCCACCAGCGTTATTCCCAGCTCGGAATCGGGGTGGATGTGCAACGTCGAGTAGACATGGCCGGCAAGGTCGCTGAGCGCGTTCAGGTCGATCGGCGAGCCGGCGTCGTCGTCGACCGAAATACTCGGCAGCGTCATGGTTGGTGCCTCGCGTCATACCGGTCATAGGCCTCCACAATCTTGCCGACGAGTTTGTGCCGGACAACATCGTGCGCTGTCAAGCGGCAGAAGCCAACATCCTCGAGTCCGTCCAAGATTTCCCCGACCACCCGTAACCCACTTTGGGTTCCGCCGGGAAGGTCCACCTGTGTGATGTCGCCGGTGACGACCATGGTCGATCCGAATCCCAATCGAGTCAGGAACATCTTCATTTGCTCGGCGGATGTGTTCTGGGCCTCGTCCAAGATGACGAAGGCGTCGTTCAAAGTGCGTCCGCGCATGTAGGCCAGGGGCGCGATTTCGATCGTGCCGGACGTGATGAGGCGCGGAATCGACTCCGGGTCGATCATGTCGTGTAGCGCGTCGTAGAGCGGGCGCAAGTAGGGATCGATCTTTTCGCTCAGCGTTCCGGGAAGGAAGCCCAAGCGCTCCCCCGCTTCAACAGCCGGACGGGTCAACACGATGCGGTTTACCTGCTTAGCCTGCAGCGCCTGCAGCGCCTTAGCCACCGCCAAGTAGGTCTTGCCCGTACCAGCCGGACCGATCCCGAAAACCACGGTGTTCTTGTCGATCGCGTCGACGTACCGCTTCTGATTGAGGGTCTTGGGTCGAATCGTGCGCCCACGGTTGCTCAGAATGTTGGCAGTCAGAACATCGGATGGGCGCGTGCCGCTGCGCAGCATGCTGATGGAGCGCTCGACGGACTCCGTCGACAGGGCCTGGCCGGTACGCAGCATCGCGAGCATCTCGGCGATCAAGGAGTCGATGACCGCGTTCTCCTCTACCGGACCGTCGAGTCGTATTTCATTGCCGCGCACGAGCACATTCACTGACTGGAACGCGTCCTCGATCAGGCGTAGGTACTCGTCGTTGGATCCCAGGAGGGCGACCATCGGTTGAGAGTTGGGGATCTCGATGGTCATTCGTGTGTCCGAGTCGCTCGCTGCGTTGCTCATCCGGGAGGCCATTCGAGGTTCCGGCCACCGATCACGTGGGCGTGGATGTGGAACACCGTTTGTCCGGCGCCGGTGCCGGTGTTGAACACGACACGGTAGGCATCGCCCACGCCTTCGTCAGCCGCCACCTCATGCGCCGCCTGCATCAACGTTGCCGTGGTGGCGGGAGCAGCGGACGCCAGTTCACCGACATTCGCGTGGTGCTCGCGCGGCACGACCAACACGTGCACCGGCGCCTGCGGAGCAATATCTCGGAAGGCAACCACGTCGTCGTTGGACAGCACGATGTCCGCGGGGATCTCCTCCGCGACTATCGAGCAGAACAGGCAGTCGGCCATCACGTCATCATTTCACGGCGATCACAGGGCTACCAGCGCCCTATCTGAGCCGAGAGGACGCTCAACGCCGCTATCCCGGCGGTGGACGTGCGCAGGACCGACGGACCTAGTTGAACGAGATAGGCCCCCACATCAGTGAACTGCCCTCGCTCGTTGTCACTGAGTCCCCCTTCCGGGCCGATGACGAGCATGATGTCTCGGGCAGTTTCCGCGGCGATCGAGGTCAACTGCAGGGACGCCTGCTCATCCAGGACCAGAGCCACGCCCGACGCGCCGATCAGTTCCGCGACACCCCCGGATGTCGTCACCGGATCCACGCGCGGCACCCGTGAGCGTCGCGCCTGCTTGGTCGCCTCTCGAGCGGTTGCCGCCCACTTACCTCGATTCTTGGTTGCCTTCGTCTCATCCCACCGCGCAACACTCTTCTCGGCCTGCCACGGCACGATCGCGTCGATTCCAGCCTCGGTCAGCATCTGCACCGCGCGCTCTCCGCGATCACCTTTGGCGATCGCCTGCACCGCGGTTATCTGGGGAGTCGGTTCGGGCTCATCGGTCAACGCCGCGACCGTGATCGTCGCTGCACCCGACTGTTGCACGGTGGCGACCGATCCGGTGATGCGTCGCCCGGAACCATCGACGCACTCGATCGTCTCGCCCGCGCGAACACGCTGGACGGCCACCGCGTGCCGACCTTCCGGCCCGTCCAGCACAACCTCTCCACCGACGCGCGCCTCAGCGGCGCGGTCGGGGTCGATGAGAAAAACCGGAGGGCTCACCGCGACGAGAAAGCGTCTTTCAAGCGACCGAAGAGGCCACCGTTGTCTGCGCTTGTACGCGTAGAAACCACGTGCGTGGTGTTCTCCCCACGAAGCTCTGAAAACTCCCGCAGCAATTCCGATTGGCGGGCATCCAATTTCGACGGAACCTCCACGTCCACGTGGACGAAGAGATCACCGCGTGACCCGCCGCGCAGCCGCGCGGCACCCTTGCCCCGCAACGTGATGGTTGCCCCCGCCTGCGTCCCCGCCGGCACCGTCAGATCCTCGGGGCCGTCGAGGGTGTCGAGGTGCACGCTGGTGCCCAGCGCCGCAGCGGACATCGGGATCTTCACCACACAGTGCAGCTCGTCTCCGTGACGCTCAAACACCGGGTCCGGGGCCACGACAACCTCGACGAACAAGTCACCTACGGAGCCGCCGTTGGGGCCGACCTCGCCCTCCCCCTGCAGTTGGATGCGCGTTCCGGTGTCCACCCCCGGTGGCACCTTGATAGTGAGCGTGCGACGACTGCGCACGCGACCTTCACCCGAGCACTCCGGGCAGGGATAAGGGATGGTGGTGCCGAATCCTTGGCATTGCGGGCACGGACGCGATGTCATCACCTGCCCGAGAAACGACCGCTGCACCGACTGGATCTCGCCCGCGCCTTTGCACATCACGCAGGTTTCCAGCTCGCTTCCCTCGTCCATTCCCGAACCGGTGCACGTCGCGCACGCGGTCGCGGTGTCCACCGCGATGTCCTGCTCGCCGCCGAACACCGCCGTCGCCAGGTCGATCTGCACACGCACCAGGGCGTCCTGCCCGCGTTGCGCCCGGCTGCGGGGTCCACGCTGGCGACCGCCTCCGCCTGCGCCAAAGAACGCATCCATGATGTCGCTGAAGTCGAAACCCGTGGCGCCGAATCCCCCGAACCCTCCAGACTGACTCAGCGGGTCTCCGCCCATGTCGTACATCTGTCGCTTCTCAGGATCAGAAAGCACCTCATACGCCGCGGTGACTTGCTTGAACCGCTCCTGGTGCTCGGGGTCCGGATTAACATCCGGATGCAGTTCGCGGGCCAAGCGCCGGTACGCCTTCTTGATTTCCTCTGCAGAAGCGTCCCGCGATACGCCCAGCATCGCGTAGTAGTCCGTCGCCACAGCCGCCTACTGTCCCTTCAAGATCTTGCTGACGTACTGCGCGACGGCGTGCACCGCACTCATCGTCCCGACATAGTCCATATGCGTGGGTCCGACAATACCCAGCGAAGCGACCGGCTGGTCGCTTCGGCCGTACCCGGCAGTGACGACCGACGTTGATTCGAGCCCGTGGACATCGTTCTCTTCACCGATGCGAACCGTCACCGGAGACTCGATCGACAGTTCCCCCAAAAGGCGCAGTAGAACAACCTGCTCCTCGAGGGCTTCGAGAACCGGCTGTATCGCCATCGGGAACGACTGTTGGTAACGAGCCAGGTGCGCAGTGCCGCCCAGCACCACTCGCTCCTCGATTCGTTCGGTGACAGCCTCGAGAACCGCCGCCATCACCGCTTGCACGAGTCGCTTGTCGCCGGCATCGAACCCCTCGTCGAGGTCCTTCATTGCATCGGAGACGAACGCGAACGGCTTATCGGCGACCGCGGCATTCAAGCGCGCCCGGAGATCTCCTAGAAGCTGCTCCGACAGCGGCGCGGCGCATTCGATGACTCGCTGCTCGACGCGACCGGTGTCCATGATGACCACCAGCATCAAGCGGGTGTCGCTGACCGCGATCAGTTCTACATGGCGGACGCTGCTTCGTTCCAGTGACGGGTACTGCACGAGCGCCACCTGCTGAGTGATCTGCGCGAGCAAGCGGACCGTCCGGCCCATCACATCGTCAAGATCCACGGCATCTTGGAGGAATCTCTCGATGGCTTTGCGCTCGGGCGCACTCATCGGCTTGACGTTGGAGATCTGGTCGACGAACAACCGATACCCGTGATCGGTGGGGATCCGGCCCGCCGACGTGTGCGGGTGGGTGATGTAGCCCTCTTCTTCCAGGGCCGCCATGTCGTTGCGGATCGTGGCGGGGGAAACACCCAGGTGGTGCCGTTCCACCAGCGCCTTCGAACCTACGGGCTCGTGCGTGGCGACGTAGTCCTCGACGATGGCGCTCAGCACGGCCAGTCGGCGGTCTTCGAGCACGGCACCTCCCGTCGGTTTCTCTAGCACTCGCGTGTCCAGAGTGCCAAGTCTACGTCGGATTGGCCTGTTTCGCCGTGGGCGCGTCCAGCCCCGCGGGTGCGTCGCTGATGACGGCCAATTCTCGTGCAACGGCGTCCGCGAGCAGGCGCCCGCGCCGGGTGAGCACGATCCGGGCCGCCGGCTCGTGTGCCGGTTCGACCTCCACCAGTCCCCGCTCCGCGAGATCGAGCACGGCGCTCTGCGGACACTCGACCTCGTTGGCGAGCACGCCCTCGCGAACCCGAAGCCCCATCATGAGTCGCTCGAGCCGCTGCTGCTCGGACGTCGTCTCCTCGTGGCCTTCGGCCGGTGACATTCCCGCACTAACCCGCGCGGCATAGGTGCGTGGATGCTTGACGTTCCACCATCGGCGTCCCGCCCGGTGACTATGGGCTCCCGGACCAACACCCCACCAATCCCTGTTTCGCCAATAGGCGAGGTTGTGACGGCACTCGCTGCCGGGCGTGGACCAGTTGCTGACCTCGTACCAACGCAACCCGCTGTGGCTGAGCCGATCGTCGATGAGTTCATAGCGTTCGGCGGCGACGTCGTCATCGGGTTCGGCAATCTCGCCGCGGGCGACGCGTCGGGCGAGCGCGGTTCCGTCTTCGACGATCAGCGAGTACGCAGACACATGATCGACGCCAGCGTCGAGCACTTCATCCAGCGAACGGTGCACGTCATCGTTGCTCTCCGTGGGGGTTCCGTAGATCAGGTCCAGGTTGACGTGGTTGAACCCGGCGGCTCTCGCGGCGATCGCCACCGTGGAACTCGCGCCCGGCGTATGCGTGCGCTCCAGCGTGGCGAGCACGTGCGGTGCAACGCTTTGCATTCCGATGGAGATTCGCGTGAACCCACCGGTGACGAGCTCCTCGAGCATCTGCGGGTCCACCGAGTCGGGATTAGCTTCCGTGGTGACCTCCACGTTGGCTGCGACATCGAACTCGTCGCGAATACGGGCGAGCAGATCACACAGGGCCGATGCACCGATGAGCGTCGGCGTTCCGCCACCGAAGAAGACGGTGTCTACCTGATACGACGGGGCAAGCGTTCGCGCCGCCATGGCGATCTCCGACGCAAGATGTGTGTGGAAGGAGGCCCGATCGACGCCGTCCCCTAATTCGGACGCCGTGTAGGTGTTGAAGTCGCAGTAGCCGCATCTGCTCGAGCAGAAGGGAACGTGAACGTAGAGCGATAGCGGCTCGCTCATTTCTTGGCGGGAGCCTCGGATGTCGACAGCGCAGCGATGAAGGCTTCTTGCGGCACTTCGACGCGACCGACCATCTTCATGCGCTTCTTGCCTTCCTTCTGCTTCTCCAAGAGTTTGCGCTTACGCGAAACGTCGCCGCCGTAGCACTTGGCGAGCACGTCTTTGCGGATCGCTCGAATGGTTTCGCGCGCGATGATTCGCGACCCGATGGCTGCCTGAATGGGCACTTCGAACTGCTGACGGGGAATGAGTTCCCGCAGTTTCTGGGCCATAGCCACACCGTAGGTGTAGGCCTTGTCCTTGTGCACGATGGCGGAGAAGGCGTCGACCGGATCTCCGTGCAGCAGGATGTCCACTTTGACGAGGTCTGCGGTCTGCTCGCCGCTGGGCTCGTAGTCCAGCGATGCGTATCCCCGCGTTCGCGACTTGAGCTGATCGAAGAAGTCGAAGACGATCTCCGCCATCGGCAGCATGTAGCGCATCTCGACGCGATCCTCGGACAGGTAGTCCATCCCCAGCAGAGAACCTCGTCTGTTCTGGCACAGTTCCATCACGGTGCCGACGAATTCGCTCGGCAAGATGACCGTCGCCTTGACGACCGGTTCGGTCACCAACGCGACCTTGCCTTCGGGAAATTCGCTGGGATTGGTGACCACGATTTCGTTGCCGTCTTCCATCTGAACCGTGTAGATGACGTTCGGTGCCGTGGAGATGAGGTCGAGATCGAATTCACGCTCCAGACGCTCGCGAACGATCTCCAGGTGCAGCAGTCCCAGGAACCCGCACCGGAACCCGAATCCGAGAGCCACGGACGTTTCCGGTTCGTACTGCAACGCCGCGTCGTTGAGCTTCAAACGGTCGAGGGCGTCGCGCAGAATCGGGTAGTCCGAGCCGTCGATCGGATACAGGCCGGAGAAGACCATCGGCTTGGGGTCTCGGTAACCGCCCAAAGGCTCCGTCGCCCCCTTGGTCACCGTGGTGATCGTGTCGCCGACGCGGGACTGACGAACGTCCTTGACTCCGGTGATCAGGTAACCGACCTCGCCGACGCCAAGGCCACTCGCTGGACTCGGCTCCGGGGAGATGACTCCGACTTCGAGTAGCTCGTGGACGGTGCCGGTGGACATCATCGAGATCCGATCTCGCGTCCCGATCCGCCCGTCAACAACGCGGACGTAGGTGACGACTCCGCGATAGGTGTCGTAAACCGAGTCGAAAATCATCGCTCGCGCCGGAGCATCAGCGTCCCCCATCGGCGCGGGGATGACGTCGACGATGGTCTGCAGGAGATCCCCGACGCCCTCACCTGTCTTCGCGGAGACCTTGTGCACATCGTCCGGATGGCAGCCGATGATGTGGGCGAGTTCCGCCGCGTACTTTTCCGGCTGCGCGGCCGGCAGGTCGATCTTGTTCAGCACGGGGATGACCTGCAGGTCGTTCTCCAGCGCCAGGTACAGGTTCGCGAGCGTCTGGGCCTCGATCCCCTGCGCCGCGTCCACGAGCAGGACAGCACCTTCGCAGGCCGCGAGTGAGCGCGATACCTCGTAGGTGAAGTCCACGTGTCCGGGCGTGTCGATCAGATTCAACACGTGCTCACGACCGTCGGCGGCCGCGAAGGGCAATCGGACGGCCTGCGATTTAATCGTGATGCCCCGTTCCCGCTCGATGTCCATCCGGTCGAGGTACTGGGCGCGCATCGAGCGGTCGTCGACGACGCCGGTGATCTGCAGCATCCGGTCGGCCAGGGTCGACTTGCCGTGGTCGATATGGGCGATGATGCAGAAGTTCCGGATGACTCCCGGATCGGTGTCCCCCGGTGCCGATCGACCGCTGGCAGGCGCGCCAGCGGTGGATGAGTGGGTCACGGACAACCTCTCGAAGGGACGGTCGGGGCCACGGGGCCGAGTGGGACCGTCGGGGCCACTCGGGGGATGCCCCCAGGGTACGGGTACTCTTATGAGGCTGCAGATAGCCGCAGCCCATCACCTGCAGGTCCCCTACCTACCCGTAGGTCCAGCACAACGAGAGTCGAAGGAACGTCCGTGGCGAACATCCAGTCGCAAAAGAAGCGCATCCGCACCAACGAGAAGGCGCGTCTGCGTAACAAGGACGTGAAGTCCTCCCTCAAGACCGCCGTTCGCAAGTTCCGTGAGGCGGCCGACGCGGGTGACGCAACAGCGGCCGCTGCTCTCGCGCGCGAGGCCAATCGCGCGCTCGACAAGGCAGCGGGCAACGGCGTCATTCACCAAAACCAGGCGGCCAACCGCAAGTCGGCCATCAGCAGGCGCGTCGCTGCTCTCTGAGTTACTGGCCGCCGGTCGACACGACGAGTTTTTCCAGCTCGAACAACTTCTGCTCCACATCCAGAGCCTGACCAGGCTCGAGCCCGCCCTTCATCAACGCTTCGGCGTCAGCTAAGTCGACGAGCGATGCCGCCAGACGACGTTGATCACCGCTCCATCGCGACCACTGCTGCCGCAGCGATGACACCTTCCACGGCGGGATACCTAACTCGCGGGCCACGTCCGCCTCGCTCGCTCCCGGACCAAGACCGCCCACTCGAATGATGTTGCGCACTGCCGACATCATCGCCAACACGCTCATCACCCCAACACCGGACGCGTTTCCTGTTGCGGCGGCGTGACGCACCGATTCGAGAGCCTGGGCCGGTCGTCGGTTCCACACGTGATCGGCGATCTGCCACCCAGCCACGTCAGCCACTCCGGCGAAGTACGCGTGCACGTGGTCGTCGGTGATGGGGTCCTCATCGACATCGGCCACCAATTGACCGACTGCAGCGAACAGCATCGGCAGGTCATGGCCGACGGACTCATAGAGAACGTTGATCGCGTCCGAGGTGGCCCGCCTCTTGCGACGAGCGAACTCCTGGGAGATCACCTCGATCGCCGCCTTGCCCTTCTTCACTGCAAGGCACTCGACCTCACTCGCCCCGGCTCCGCGGACCGCTTCGAGCAACTTCTTTCCCCCGGCTGTCGCGTCGTGATGCAGCACCAGCCACACATTCTCGGGCTGATCGGCGAGCACCTCGGTGAGCGCATCGGCGAAAACGTCGTCTGCTGATTGCAGACCGGTGACGACGACGATCACGTCACTGCCGAAGAGCGTCGGTGCGCACACGTTACGAAAATCGTGCACAGCATCTTCGGTGCTCGCATCAACCGACTCGCGGTCGACGTCCGGACGGGATTGTCGAATACCGGCGACGGTCGACGCGATAGCGCGGTCGACGAGGGCCTGCTCGCCCCCGCGGACGAGGGTGATGCGGGCCAGGTCGCTCATGATGAGCCCAGCATGTCACGTCGTGTGGCGAAGCCCAGACTTCCGTCACCGCGTCTGACGATGGCAACGTCTCCGGATTGATCGGTACGCACCACCCGGGCACCCGTATCGATCCACGCCTGCAGTGTGTCCGGGGAAGGGTGCCCGAAGCGGTTGCCCGATCCCGCACTCACCACCGCGAGGTCCGCCTGAGCCCAGGGGGCGAAAAGCGGATGCTGATGGGCGGACCCGTGGTGAGGAATTTTGACCACATCGAAGCCCCCCGGGCCACTGACCAGAGCGGCCTGGGCCGGAGGCTCGATGTCCCCGGTGAGCAGAACCCGAACGCCGTCGAGGTTCGCCTCGAGAACGAGGCTGGCGTTGTTGGCAATCGATCCGTTAGAGATTCGTCCACCGGTGATGATTCGCCGAGGCCATAGGACCCGGTAGGTGCTCGAACCAACATCAATGGTGGAACCGGCCAATAATCGACGCATCGACATTCCGCGCCTACGCAACTCATGGCCTACTCCCCGAAACTGCTCGACGGGCTCGTCGTAGACGGTCGCGAAGACTGCGTCGACCCGGCGACCATCAATCAGCCCGGTCAGCCCACCGACGTGATCTGCGTGAAAGTGCGTCAACACGACCGCAGACACGTGATGAACGCCGAGGTCGCTCAGGCACGAGTCGATCGCTCTGGCCGAGGGCCCTACGTCGATCACGACGGCGCCAGCACCGTCTCGTGGTGCCACGACGAGTGCATCGCCCTGGCCGACATCGCACTGCGTCATGAGCCATCCGCGAGGAGGCCACGAGCGCGCACTCGGTGGGAACGCCGACCACACGATGACGGCGGTGCTGATCACCCCGGCCACCGCGACGGCAGAGGGACGAACGCCGCCTTGATCTCGGCGATGCCGACGCAGGTGCGCCACCCCGATAGCGACAGCTCCCCCGAGAGCCAGAATCGCAAGGGGGGCGCTTCCTCGGATACGCAGTACCTCGACCTGCGAGGCAACGGCGGCCACGCGGGCGATCCATTCACCCGCCCACGCTCCGATCCACGCAAGAAAATCGGCGGGCGCTTCGCCGACCGGCACCACAGCAAGCACGGCGGCCCCGAGCCCGGCCAGGGTGATCAATGGAACGACCGGCATGGAGACCAGGTTCGCCGGGATGGCGGCGAGGCCGACAAAAGCGCCCATGGCCAATAACACCGGAGCCGTCGCGATTTGCGCCGCGATGGTGATCGTCGCCGCCATGGTCACTGGAACGGGTACCCGGTGTCCCCACCGCGATTCGGTCACTGCCCTCTGCAGAGCAGGAGCCAGCAAAACGATGCCGGCTGTCGCCGCGACCGACAGCGCGAACCCCCAACGAGCCGACAGTGACGGAGCGAGCACCACCAGGATCAGCACCGCCGCGGCCAGAATCGACGGACCCGATCGTCGCCCTCCGACCACGAGCGACACGACAACCACTGACCCCATCACCGCGGCACGCAGCACGCTGGGCTGCGGATGAACAACGACAACGTAGAAGCCCAGCGCCGCCAGCGCGCACAACACACGCACGACCATCGGCAAACGGATCATCCACGCGATGCCGAGGACCGCACCAACAACCATCGCCACATTGCCGCCGGACACCGCGGTCAGGTGCGCCAGGCCACTGTTGCGCATCTGCTCCACCAATTCCGGGGACATGTGCTGTTCGTCGCCGATGGCCAGACCCGCGACCAGAGCCGATCCTCCCGGCGGCGCATCAGGCAACGAACGGGCCAGCGACTCCCGGATCGACTGCGCCGCTCGATGCATACGCGACGCAGGTCCTCGGGCGAGAACCTCCTCGGCGTTGAGGTAAGCAGCCGATGTGACGGAATTGCCGGCCGGGCGCAGCCGTCCGATGACGCTGACCGGCGTGCCGGCGGCCGGAATATCGGTGAAGCGCGGCACCGTCAATGTGACCGGCACCTGTGCATGGACGGTTGCGTGCCGTGTCGTCACCTGATCGACGGCAAGGGGAACAAACGCAGTGTCCATCGAGGTTCTCACCGGGCCACCGATCGTTCCCCTGACCTCCGCCTGCGTGCTCATCGCCGCTACCAACGCCGGACTCGTCCAGCCAGCGATCTGCCCCGCACTGGCGAGCACTCCCAGTGCACCTGCCGCGACAGTGATGACGACGGTTGCCCCTCGCCGCACCACCAACAAGCCCGCCACCGCCACCAACGCGGCGAGCACCCCAAGCGCCATCACGTACAGGGCTCCTGCACGTCGACTGTCCAGTGCGTCGATGCTGGTCAGGCCGACCAGCGACACCAGCGCACCCGCCCACGCGGCCAGAGCCGGACCCACGAGCCGAGCGTCGATCACATGCCGACCTGGTCCTCGATACGCGCGATCATCGCTGGCCCTATGCCGGAGACTTCGCCGAGCTCGGCAACTGATCGAAACGGCCCGTTGGCCATTCGCCAGGCAACAATGCGTTCGGCAATCACCGGCCCCACGCCGGGGAGCTGCTGCAACTGCTGAGCGTCCGCGGAATTCAACGAGATTCGCGACGTGCCGCCCATGGCTCGCGGATCGGCCCCGACGTCAATCTGCTCCCCATCGACCACCAGGCGTGCCAGATTGACCGTGGACGACGCACGGCTGCTGGTCACTCCTCCCACGGCTTCCACGGCGTCGAGCACGCGCGAACCGGCCGGAAGTTCCACCACACCTGGCGATGCGACCTTGCCCACCACGTGAACAACGACTGTCGACGTCGCCACGCCTGGCGATATCTCGTTGGCTCGCGCGTGGTCACTGTCTGATTCGTGCATGGCGGATTCAGCAGCGTCTGATCCAGGCTTCACAGAAGCGTCGACCGCGTGCGATGAATCGTCGGTCTCGATAGTGGTGACACTCGACGGCTGACCGCTGACCCACCACCACACCAGCACGGCGCCCAATCCCCCGATCAACACCAAAACAGCCCGCCGGGCACGCCCATCCCACGCGCCAAAGAAGCGTCGCGTCCGTGGGGCGCCGGGAACTCCTCGCGTCGCGCGCCTCTCCTCAGCGCCGTCCCGCGATGCGCGCTCGGCTGCTGGCGCAGCGATCGCATGGTCACCTCCGGTCACAAGCGTCGGGCTAGACGGCTCCTGCTCTGCCGGTTGCGTCGATCCGCTCGATCCGCTCGATCCGCTCGATCCGCTCACCCGACTCAATCGGTCGCGAACGTGCGCGCGAGAACGTGGCGACCCCATATCCGGACGCTAGAAACGGCGCCACCGCTCACGCCAGGGGTTCAGGCGTCCTGTGGATGGGCGTGACGCCGGGTGGGGACGATGCGTAAGGAAGCGAACTACTCCGGGACGATGTTGACGAGTTTTGGAGGCCGAACGATCGTGGTCTTCACCGCGCGGCCGTCGAGTGCGGCCGCGACTGCGTCCGAGGCGAGGGCAAGGTCGCGTAGTTCGTCTTCTGCGACGCTCGGTGACACGTCGAGACGATCCTTGACCTTGCCTGCGACTTGAACAACGCAGGTGACCGAGTCCTCCACGAGCAGTGACTCATCAATGTCCGGCCATCCGGCCAGCGCGACACTGGGCTCATGTCCGAGCCGGGCCCACATGTCCTCGGCTGTGTAGGGCGCGACGAGCGACACCATGATCGCGACGGCTTCAGCTCCTTCACGCACGGCCGGATCATCCGACCCGGGCCCGGAGTCGATCGCTTTGCGCAGCACGTTGACCAGTTCCATCACGCGCGCGACCGCGACGTTGAACCGGAACGTCTCCACGGCCTGGGCTG
>WLWH01000767.1_pt1 | contig 25189 bp, 40 predicted proteins | sample 6712741 | NCBI WGS metagenome assembly WLWH01 (sample SAMN12718694, study PRJNA515312) | sponge metagenome | isolation source: marine sponge | host: Mycale hentscheli | place: New Zealand: South Island, Marlborough, Capsize Point | collected 2003-05-01
AATATTATGACATATATAATACTCTGATGTTACTTCGAAAGAAGGCAGAACAACAGAGAAAAAACATTAGACACGAACGTTATGAGTACTTCTCTGGTAAAGCAGACCCGGAAGTTTACATTAATGACCCGTTTCCTAAGAAGATTAGAGATAAGGAAACTATGCAAAAGTATCTGGATGCAGATACGAAGCTCTCAGGAGTTTCGTTAAAGATTGAATATTATTCTGTTATGTTGAGTTTTATTGAAGAAATTCTAAAACAAATAACCAATAGAACATATCAAATCAAGAACGCTATAGAGTTTATGCGGTTCAGTTCAGGATTAGGATAATGGACCCAGAAGGTTACTATCACATAGAATTACCCATAGAGGGTATTCGTCTTATCCACACAGGATTATCTCAAGCAGTTGAGAGGTGGCCTGGTGGTGATGCTCAAGAACAAGAAGACTTGATTATGATGAGAGATAACTTTTACAGAATTATACTAGAACATAGGTTCTCAAACTTTGAATAAATATGTATAGGTGAAACCTATATGAATGGCTCATTTGATAATCGAGAAGGTAAATGAAGTTTACCTCAAGATTGATACCGAACCACATGTTGAACATGAACTAAGAGACCGATTTACCTTTGAGGTAGAAGGTGCAAAGTTTATGCCTCAATATCGAAGACGACATTGGAACGGAGAGATTCACTTGTTCGATGTGAGAACAAAGAGGATATATGTTGGTTTGCTTGATAAGATTGTAACCTTCTGTGAGCAATCAAATTATACCTATGAGTTCAAAGATAATAAGTTTTATGGATTACCTTTTGAAGTCAATGAGATGATTTCAAAGGAAGGTGTCAAGGATTACATGGCATCTATCACTGGTCCTGATATCAAACCAAGAGACTATCAGATTGATGCTGTGTATGATGCTTTGAGATATAACAGAAAACTTCTCATCTCACCAACTGCATCTGGTAAGTCATTCATGATTTACTCTGTAGTGAGATTTCATGTTGGGTTAAAGAGAAAGGTTCTACTTGTAGTTCCCACCACATCACTTGTGGAACAGATGTATAAGGACTTTGAATCATATGGTTGGGATGCTCAGAATCATTGTCATCGAATCTATGCTGGTAGAGAAAGAGTCAACACTAATGAGGTCACTATCACCACTTGGCAATCTGTCTATCAATTAGATCGTGCCTTTTTTGAGGACTACGATGTCATCATTGGTGATGAGGCGCATCTTTTTAAGAGTAAGTCTCTTGTAGGTATTATGGACAAATTACACCATGCTAAGTATAGGTATGGGTTCACAGGAACACTTGATGGCACACAGACTCATAAGTGGGTGTTAGAGGGATTATTTGGTCCTTCATACAAAGTGACACAAACTAAGAAATTGCAAGATGAAGGACATCTGGCTAAGTTAGATATTCAGTGTATTGTTCTGAAACATTCTCCACAGAAGTTTGATGTGTTTGAAGATGAGATTCAATTTCTAATCGGACACTCTAAGAGAAATAATTTTATCAGTAATCTATCTGTAGATACAAAGGGTAATACTCTCATCTTATATGCAAGAGTAGAAACTCATGGTGCTATACTTTATGACCTGATAAATAGCAGAGTGAATGAAGATAGAAAAGTTTTCTTCATACATGGTGGTGTGAATGCTGAACAAAGAGAAGATGTCAGGCGTATCACTGAGGAACAGGATAACGCCATAATTGTGGCTTCTTACGGAACATTCAGTACAGGAATCAATATCAAAAACCTACATAATGTAATCTTTGCTTCTCCGTCTAAATCTAGAATTCGTAATCTACAATCTATTGGTAGAGTACTGAGGAAAGGCAAGAATAAAATGAAAGCAAAACTATATGATATAGCTGATGATACTACCATCAACAGTCGTAAAAATTACACACTAAACCACTTTATTGAAAGAGTTAAGATTTATAATCAAGAACAATTTAATTATGACATCACAACAGTTAATATCAAAGACTAGGAGAACAATTTATGGGTATAGAAGAAGAATTTTATTCAACAATTAAACTCAGACATACTGGTGAAGAAATCTTTGCTAAAGTGGCAGCATCAGAAGAAGAAGATAGAACAATGTTAGTTATTTCGAATCCAATTGTGGTCATCGAGATGAAAACAAGAGGTAAATCCGTTGGTTACAAAATGGAACCATGGTTGAAAACCAGTAACGAAGACATGTTCATTCTGAACATGGACGATATTCTCACAATGAGTGAATCAACTAATATTGAAATGATTTGTCATTATGAAGATTATGTCTCCAAAATGAATAAGAGTAATTATTCAAAACTTAATAGAGAAATGGGATACCTAGGTACTGTAGAAGAAACTAAAAAGTCTCTAGAGAACCTCTTTAAAGCTAGCTAAACCCAACCTTTATCGGTAACAAACCTATTCTACCCATATGAGATAAGTTTGTTAAGTCCTTCTTTATCTGGTATAATAAAGAGAACTGATACGTTGTTATGGATGTAGTACACACTTATGGTACGATGAAAAGAAAGAGAGCAAAACCAGAACATTACGTTAACAATAAAGAGTTCTTGAATGCTCTTGAGAACTACTTTGCAGAGATTGAACGAGCCAAACTGAACGATAAACCAAAGCCTCAGATTCCTCGTTACATTGGTGAATGTTTCCTGAAGATTGCGAACCATCTATCATACAAACCTAACTTCGTGAACTACATGTTCAAGGATGATATGATTTGTGATGGTATCGAGAATTGTGTTCGATACATTCATAACTTCAGTCCTGAGAAATCCAAGAATCCATTTGCATACTTTACTCAGATTATCTACTATGCATTTCTGAGAAGGATTCAACAAGAGAAGAAACAACTGGAAATCAAGAACAAGATTCTTGAGAAGACTGACTTTGATGAAGTCTTTGATGCCAATGACCTTGACATCGGTAACTACTCCGATTACAATAGTATCAAAGACGCAGTTCATCAGAAACTAAGAAGTTAATATGAAAGTCGGTGTTATTACAGATACTCATTTCGGGGCCAGAAAGAGTTCTAGACTATTTCATGATTACTTTGAAAAGTTCTACAAAGATATCTTTTTTCCTAAACTTGATGAGTTAGGTATTGATACTGTCATTCATATGGGTGATGCTTTTGATAGTCGTAAAGGAATTGATTTTACTTCTCTAGACTGGTCAAAGAGAGTTGTCTTTGAACCTCTCAAACAAAGAGGTACTACAATGCATCTGATGGTTGGTAATCATGATGCATATTACAAAAATACTAATGACATTAACGCAGTAGATTTACTCCTTAGAGAGTATGATAATGTGAAGGTGTATTCGTCCACTACAGAAGTGAATGTGGGTGGACTTAATATTCTGTTTATTCCATGGATTAATGAAGACAATTTTAGTAGCAGTGTCAAGATTATCAAAAATAGCAGTTGCACAGTGTCGATGGGGCACCTTGAGTTATCAGGATTTAGAGCTCATCGTGGATGCGTCATGGAAGACGGTATGGACAGCAAACTATTTGAGAACTACGAAAAGGTCTTCTCTGGCCACTACCACACTCGATCATCCGATGGGAAGATCTTCTATCTGGGAAATCCCTACCAGATGTTCTGGAACGATGTCAATGACGAACGAGGATTCCACATCTTCGACACAAAAACTCTAGAACACACTCCAGTTAATAATCCTTATGAGTTGTTTCATAACATCTATTATGAGGATACGGACTATCAATTATTCAATTCTGGACAATACTCTGGAAAGATTGTCAAGGTGATTGTTAAGAAGAAAACTGATATCACTAAGTTTGAAAAGTTTATTGACAAACTTTATTCATCCGGTGTTCATGATTTAAAGATTATTGAAAACTTTCAACTGATTGAGGATGAAGACTTTGAAGTAGAAGAGTCAGAAGATACACTTTCTATTCTTGATAGATATATTAACGACTCAGATACTGAACTAGATAGGGTTCGTATTCAAAATGTAATGAGGTCAACCTACCAAGAAGCTTGTGAACTAATTTAATGTACATCATCACAGTAAAAGGAAAAGAAAAAGAAGGAGCCTATTCTGTGATCGATGAAGATGGTGATCAGGTTCTTTACATTTTTGTAGAGGAAGATGATGCACAAAGATACTCCATGCAATTAGAGGATTTGGATTATCCTAAGATGAAAGTTCTAGAAATTGATGATGAACTTATGGTCAAGACATGTGAACTACATGACCATAAGTATAGTATAATAACTCCTAATGATGTTGTGATTCCCCCAGATAACGCTCATGATTTTGTTTGAAAAGATTAGGTGGCGCAACCTGTTGAGCACAGGGAATCACTTCACAGAAGTTGAACTGAATAAAGTTTCAACTACTCTTATTATTGGAACCAATGGAGCAGGAAAGAGTACAATCCTTGATGCACTATGTTTTGTTTTATATGGCAAGGCGTTTAGACGTATAAACAAAGCTCAGCTTATCAATACTACTAATGATAAAGGAACTATTGTTGAGATTGAGTTTAATGTAAATAAAGTTGATTGGAAGATTGAAAGGGGAATCAAACCAAATACATTCAAGATCTGGCGTAACGGAGAAGAACTAGATCAAAAGGCATCTGCTATTGATCAACAGAAGTGGTTGGAACAGAATGTATTGAAAATGAACTACAAGAGTTTCACACAGATTGTGATCCTAGGTAGTAGTTCATTTGTTCCATTTATGCAACTTCCTTCCAATAGTAGAAGAGAAGTAGTAGAAGATCTATTGGATATCAAGATCTTCTCTTCTATGAATATGATCATTAAAGATAAGATTCGTAATATAAAAGAGAGAATTAGAACTTTGGAATTGAGGAAAGAATCACTCAATGATAAGGTTAAAATGCAAAAAAACTTTATTGAAGAACTAGAAAACAGAAGTCAAGATAATATTAAAGAGAAAGAAACTAAGATCAATGATCTTCTTTCAGAAGAGAATGATATGATGAATGATAATATCAAACTGACTGAAGAACTTGAAGATCTTCAGAAAGTGATTGAAGATTTCTCTGATCCTACTAAGAAACTTCGTGAGTATGGAAATATAAAAGGTAAAATCTCTCAGAAGATAACAACATTAGTTAAGGAACATAAGTTTTTTAATGATAATACAGTCTGTCCTACCTGTAATCAAGACATTGAAGAATCGTTTCGTGTAAATAGAATTGACGACTCTCAAAATAAAGCAAAGGATTTACAGAAGGATTATGAAAAACTCCTATCAGTAATCAAAGAGGAAGAAAACAGAGAGTCACACTTTAAATCCATCAATGGAGACATTAATAAAATACTTAATGGCATTACTTCTAACAACTCTCAGATCTCTAGTTGTCAACGGCAGGTTAAATCGATTGAATCAGAAATTCAAACACTTACCTCACAACTTGCAGACAGAAATTCTGAACACGAAAAGCTTGAACAGTTTAGAGAAACCTTACAAACAACTTATGAAGAGTTAGCTGTTAAGAGAGAAGATATTTCATACTATGACTTCACATACAACCTCCTGAAGGACGGTGGTGTTAAGACAAAGATCATCAAGAAGTATCTTCCACTAATCAATCAACAGGTGAATAAGTATCTCCAGAAGATGGAGTTCTATATCAACTTCACCTTGGACGAAGAATTTAACGAGACAGTACAGTCTCCCATTCATGAAGATTTTTCTTATTCTTCTTTCTCAGAGGGTGAGAAGATGAGGATTGACCTAGCACTTTTATTCACATGGAGAGAAGTGGCAAGACATAAGAATTCTGTGAATACTAATCTTCTGATTATGGATGAGGTATTTGATAGTTCTTTGGATGGATTTGGTACAGATGAGTTCCTGAAGATTATTAGATATCAGATGCCAGATACAAACATCTTTGTTATTTCCCATAAAGAATCATTGTTTGATAAGTTTAGTGAAGTGATTAAGTTTGAGAAGTGTAAAGGTTTCTCAAGAAAAGTTTAAAAGAAACAAAAGTATGTTAAGTTAGGAAACTCTGACTATATACTACAGGTATCATGGAGATTGCTTATGAAAAACTTGGTATCACGTAACGAGTTAGCAACTTGGGAGTGGGACGAAAAAGGTACAGAGGAGGAAAAGTACGATCAAGTAACGGAATACTTTCAATGTATTACCGAGTGCGACATTCCAGACCATGACGCAAAGAGGTTCTGTAGACACATTCTAACTACTGCATAATCACATAAAAAACAATTAAGGAGATGCCTACCAAAGAACCCCCCGAAAGGGGGGTTTGGTGTGCCAGTTGTTAAACTGTTAGGACCCTCTCAATAATTTTATTACTCACCACTAAAATGCTTTATGAGTGAGAGACGCACCACCATGGTTAATTACGAGATCAAGTCACAATTAGCAAAACTCCTGGCTACTGAGGATCTTGTAGTTGAGAACCGCAGTGTTCAGACAGCATGTTTTGATGTTGAGAATAGAGTTCTAACCCTACCGATGTGGGAGAGGGCATCAGGAACTGTTTATGATATGTTGGTGGGACATGAAGTTGGTCACGCACTCTTCACTCCTGATGATTGGTCTTGGGAGAAGAGAGTTCCTCGTTCTTTTGTGAATGTCACAGAAGATGCTAGGATTGAGAAACTTATGAAACGTAAGTATCCTGGACTGACTAAAACATTCTATAGAGCATACAAAGATCTATCAGAAGAAGATTTCTTTGAGATATCTGGTGTAAATCTCAGTGAGATGAACCTGGCTGATCGTATCAACCTCAAGTATAAGATCGGAAACTGGGTTGATGTTCCCTTCACTGATGAGGAGATGGAACTGGTTGAGTTAGTTGGTAAGAGTGAAACATTTGCAGAGGCAGTATTTGCGGCAGAAGAGGTATATCGATACACCAAAGAACAACTCAATACACAAACTCCTCAACCAAACCTAGAAGAACAGGTAGAAGGTATCAAAGGGAATGATGATGAGATGGAGTCAGAGGAGTCTCGGGATACTCTTGATCAGGATACTCCTGAGATGAGTAATGAACAACATAGTGAAGGTGAATCAATTCAACCACAACAATCTGAAGAGTTGGAACCTGAAGTTGCAACTGATGAGGTATTCTCAGAGAATATATCTGAGTTGAATCGTCCTTCAAACTTAACAGGTGGTAACTCTTATTATGAAGTTCCCAAACTAAACTACGATGATGTTGTTGTTCATAACAAAGATGTCCATGAGTTGATTGACGCATACTGGAGAACTTATACAAGTGATGTGTTTGAGGTTGCAGATCATGAATACACTAAGTTCAAGAAGTCGGCACAGAAAGAAGTTAACTATCTTGTAAAAGAGTTTGAATGTAAGAAGTCAGCTGACTCATATGCCAGAACTACTACATCTAGAACTGGTGTTCTGGATTGTACTAAACTTCACACCTACAAATACAATGATGATCTCTTCAAGAAAGTATCTGTGATTCCTGATGGTAAGAATCACGGTCTTGTATTCATTCTTGACTGGTCTGGGTCTATGTGTGACTCTATCCTAGACACACTCAAACAACTCTATAACCTGGTTTGGTTCTGTAGGAAAGTGAACATTCCCTTTGATGTTTACGCTTTCACTAATAGCTACAACCGTGGATATGAAGAGTGTAAGTTCTACAATGATGTGGAGAGGGGTAAGTTTGTAATTGGTGGTGACTTCAAGTTGATGCATTTTCTCACTAGTAAAGTGAACAAGAAAACACTTGATAGTCAACTATCCAATGTGTGGAGAGTTGCTCGTCAGTTCAGAGTGTATTCACAATATTCTTGTCCAGCACAAGTATCACTTTCTGGTACACCCCTGAATGAATCACTGGTAGCTTTACACACCATTCTCCCTAGGTTCAAGAAACAAAATAATCTTCAGAAGGTTCAGTGTGTAATCCTCACTGATGGTGAATCACATCAACTGAACTACTTTGATTACTATACTGGATACTTTGATGAGAAAGAAAAGATTGGTCCTCGTCAGTGTAGATCTGAACGAGGTTATCTTCGTAACCGTAAGACTGGTCACACTTATAAGATTGGTTATGAGTATTGGAAATTCACTGATGTTCTCCTCAAGGATCTAAAAAACTCCTTTCCTGATACAAACTTTGTTGGTATTCGACTCGTATCTCCCCGTGACTTCTCCACCTTCCTTAGAAGATACGGTTTCCTAAGTGAACTAGATCTCAAGAAGGCTCGTAAAGAGAAGAGTTATACTATTCAAGGATCTGGATATGACGCATACTTTGCAATGATTCAGAATTCTCTCTCCTCAGACGCAGAGTTTGAGGTTGAAGATGAAGCGAGTAAGAGTAAAATCAAATCAGCATTCATGAAGTCACTTAAATCTAAGTCCCTAAATAAGAAGGTTTTAAGTAAGTTCATGGATTTGGTCTGTTGATGTTACTCACCTCCAAATTGCTCTATTAGTGAAGAACACTTATTATTATGACCCTGTCCACAGAATATATTGTTTCCTCTCTCCAATCTTTATATGGAGATAGTGTCACTACTGGTGACATCAGAGGATGGTGTGCAATCAATGGTTGTTCCTATCCAACCGTAACCAAGAAGATCGATCAATACAAAGTTGGTCGTGGTAAGTGGGAACTCAGTGTTCAAGAAATCAAAGAAGAATTAGAAGAAATATATACAGCACCAGCAGTAGAAAACCACATTGAACAGAATCTAGTCCCAGTAAAAGATGATAACTTCGTCAGCTTTGGTAACTTTAACGATATTAAAAAGATTATCAAATCCAATCTGTTCTACCCTACATTTATTACAGGGTTATCTGGTAACGGTAAAACTTTGGGTGTCGAGCAGGCTTGTGCGGCTCTCAAGAGAGAACTGATTCGTGTCAACATTACTATTGAAACTGATGAAGATGACCTTGTGGGTGGTTTCCGGCTTGTTGATGGGAATACTTCATGGCACAATGGTCCAGTCATCGAAGCACTTGAGCGAGGAGCAATCCTCCTTCTGGATGAGATCGACCTTGCCTCAAACAAAATCCTCTGCCTTCAGTCTATTCTAGAAGGTAAAGGTGTTTTCCTCAAAAAGACTGGTAAGTACATTCAACCGAAAGAAGGATTCAATGTTATTGCAACTGCAAATACTAAAGGTAAGGGTTCTGAGGATGGTAGGTTCATTGGTACCAACGTTCTCAACGAAGCCTTCCTTGAGAGGTTCTGTGTAACCTTTGAACAAGAGTATCCTACCCCTCAGGTAGAAACTAAGATCCTTGGTCACTTGTGTGATGATAAGAAGTTCTGTAAGCACTTGGCTGACTGGGCTGATATCATTCGTAAGACCTTCAACGAAGGTGGTATTGATGAGGTTATCAGTACCCGTCGTTTGGTTCACATCGTCAAAGCATATTCAATCTTTGAAGATAAGACTAAGGCAATTGGAGTTTGTCTCAATCGTTTTGATGATGAGACCAAACAATCCTTCATCGAACTCTATGACAAGGTCGATGTAGAATTCCAGATGAATGATCTGGAAGATAAAATGTACATTGAAGAAAACCCCTCCTTCTGATATAATATGGGGAGGTAATACTCCCTTCTCTAATCTCTTTTATTATGGAACACTCTAAGTATTATTATGACTATGATCGTAATGACCCTCTTCGAAAGAGTCCCTTTGTGAGTGGACTTATTAAAGAAGATGTAATTGATTTTAAGTTCAAAGACGAGGAAATAAATTTGAATATTGACAAGAACCGTAATTATAAGTATAATGAGGAAGCAATTGTAAACGAACTCCTCGAATATATCCGAGGAACCTACGGTCAACACTACGCTGCTAATGATCAAAACATCCAAACACTGGATTTCATTGAGGCATCTCATGGTGATGGTGAATCATTTGCCAGAGATAACATTCTCAAATACACTTCCCGATATGATAAAAAGGGAACTGCAAGACGTGACATTATGAAGATCCTGCATTATGCTGTTCTTCTGATGTACTTCAACGACAAAAACGCACAACGTGAAACTTATCCTCAATGACTATGAAACTTTCTGAATCCACTCTCAATCTCCTGAAGAACTTTTCTTCTATCAATCAATCCATTCTCTTCAAGGAAGGTTCTAAACTCCGTACTATCTCGGTGATGAAGAACATCTTGGTTGAAGCTAATGTTACCGAGGAGTTTGGTAAGGACTTTGGTATCTACGACCTTAATCAGTTCCTCAACGGACTCTCTCTTCACGCAAGTCCTGAACTGGATTTCACCAGTGATGAGTATGTGGTTATTAAAGAAGGACGTATGAGGTCTAAGTACTTCTTTGCGGATCCTTCTGTTATTGTAGCACCCCCTGAGAAAGAGATCACACTTCCCTCTGAGGATGTCTCCTTTGAACTGAGTTCCCAACAACTGGAGAAACTCAAGAAGGCAGCATCTGTTTATCAACTCCCTGATGTTTCTGTCATTGGTGAGGCTGGTGTTATCAAATTGGTTGCACGAGATAAGAAGAACAATACATCCAATGATTTCAGTATCGTTGTTGGTGAAACAGAAGATGAGTTTGTATTTAACTTCAAGGAAGAGAACCTGAAGATTGTTCCTGGTAACTATGATGTGATTATCTCATCTAAACTCCTCTCTCGTTTTACTAATCAGAATATTGACGTGACGTATTATATCGCTCTGGAACCTGACTCTTCTTTCGGTTGAAATTATGACTAAATGGGAAGTAACTTACAAACTCCCCTCTACGGGGACGAAGTGTCACAAGACAATTGTTGAGGCAAGGTATCAACATGATGCTAGAAAGATCGCGGAGGCTCAAATTCCTTCAGCACAAGTCTGTGGCGGAGCTCGTAGGATTGGTTGATGTTAATCTGAGGATATTAGGCAGTGGTCTTATAATCATTGCCTACTTCGTCATTCTTCATGTTAATACAACACTCGGAGTGACTATTCAAATGGTAGGTGATAGTATTTCGATTCCTTACTTTATACGGACAAAATCCTGGGACATTGTTATTATGGTATCATTCCTACTGATGATCTCTGTATCACACTTGATATGAATATCTTCGTTACTGACCCTGACCCTATCAAGTCTGCTCAAGTTCTTCCTGACAAACATATTGTCAAGATGCCTCTTGAGACTTGTCAGATGTTGGCTATTGTCTGCTCTGACAAATGGGGTCATGGGTTCGGTCAACTCCATCGTCAAGATGGTGAACCATACAAGACAGAGAAAGGTGCCTTTCGTAACCATCCCTGTACTGTATGGGCTAACTCTTTTGTGATGAACTGGCAGTGGCTTCTACATCATGGTCTTGCTCTCTGTAGTGAGTACAAGAACCGTTATGGCAAAGAACACACTTGTCTACAACCACTAGAAGAAGCTCGTATCATACTCCCCACAGGAGACCCTACAGGACGGTCTGGTAAAGATACCACACCGTTCGTTAGAGCCATGCCTGATGAGTTTAAACTAGATACTAGCATCTCAACCTTTGATGCATACAAGATGTACATAGGTTCTAAACCGTGGGTATCTGACAACTACCTTCGTATTCCTGAACGTAAGCCTGAATGGGTATGAATGAAATTTTAAAAGGAAAAGTGAAAACACTTTTCGAAACTGACAATCCTGAAGAAGTATTGATTCAGTATGAAGACTGTGTGACTGCTGGTAATGGGCAGATGATTGATTACCCAAAGGGGAAGGGTAGGATCTGTTGTCTTATGTCAGCAATGTTGTTTGAGTATCTGGAACATAACTCAATCAGAACACACTTCATTGATTGTCCTTCACTGGATACTATGAAGTGTAGGAAACTAAACATTGCTCCTGTGGAAGTTATCTGTAGGAACATTGCAGCTGGTTCTATTGTAAGAACTACAAATATCAAAGAAGGGTATCTTATTCAACCCTCTATTGTTGAGTTCTTTCTGAAAGATGATAGTAAGAATGATCCTCTACTCACACCAGATCGTGTGAGGTTGATGGGTATCAATACAGAACCACTGATTCAGATGACTCTTGATATCAACGATCTACTACAACCACTCTTTTTATTGTGTGGTATTGATTTAGTTGATTTCAAACTAGAGTTTGGGCATGATGCTCATGGTGATCTCTTTGTAGCTGATGAACTCTCACCAGACAATATGAGGTTATGGAGTAAAGACAAAACAGAACGATTCGATAAGGACTTGTTCCGTAAGGGAGAAGGTGATATAGTAGAAGCGTATAAAATTATCTTGACTAAGTTGAGACAGTTTGTATGAGAACAACATTGACTGTTGATGATGATGGAGTTCTAACACTTCCTGATGATCTCCTCCAAGAAACTGGATGGAAAGAGGGAGATGTGTTAGAATTCATTGATGATGGTGATTCTTTTATTTTGAGGTTAGTTGATGAGTCGTAATGAATTTGTGTGGGTAGAATCCTACCGTCCACAGACTATTGAAGATTGTATTCTCCCTGATGGGATCAAGGATACATTCACTCAGTTTTTGAAGAAAGGTGAGGTTCCTAACCTTCTTCTATCTGGACCACCTGGATGTGGTAAAACCACAGTAGCTAAAGCACTTTGTAATGAATTAGGAGTAGATTATTATGTCATCAACGGATCCGATGAGGGACGATTCCTCGACACTGTCAGAAACAATGCGAAGAATTTCGCTTCGACCGTCTCGCTTTCGTCAACTGCTAAACACAAAGTCATTATCATTGACGAAGCTGACAACACAACCCCAGATGTTCAACTCTGCCTTAGGGCGTTTACTGAGGAGTTCATTGGCAATTGTAGATTCATCTTCACATGTAACTACAAAAACAAAATCATCTCCCCCCTCCATTCCCGATGTGCAGTCATCGACTTCTCCATCAAGGGAAAAGAAAGACAGGAACTTGCAGCCAAGTTTTTCAACCGTCTCAGGACTATACTTGAGAAGGAGGGTGTGGAATATGATCCAAAAGTTCTCGTAGAACTAATTCAGAAACACTTCCCTGATTGGAGACGAGTTCTTAATGAACTCCAACGATACTCTGTCAGTGGTAAGATTGATACAGGGATTCTTGCAAGTTTCTCTAATGTAAAAACTAATGACCTCTTCAACAAACTGAAGGAAAAAGACTTTCCGGCAGTTCGTAAGTGGGTTGTTGACAATCTAGATAATGATACTACCGTATTACTCCGATCAGTATATGATTCAATCTACTCTCATTTAGATGGTCCTGGTGTTGCTGCAGCAGTTCTCATTCTTGCAAAGTATCAATATCAAAGTAGTTTCGTTGCCGATCAAGAAATAAATATGTTAGCTTGTTTAACTGAAATAATGGTGGAGTGTACCTTCAGATGAATATCAAAGTAATTAGAATGAATACGGGTGAAGAAGTTATCATCACTCTCTTAGAAGATAAAGAAGAATCAATTGTAGTTGACAACCCATTGGTGGGTATGCCATCTTCAAATGGTCAATTTGGTTTTGGTCCTTGGGCTCCTCTTGTCAAGAATGGTGATACCATTGAGATTGATAAGAAATATGTCGTCTATATGGCTGAAGTTCAAGTTGATGTGGGCGAACAATATGAGAAAATCTTCTCTCCTATTGAAACACCTAGTAAGAAGTTGATCCTATGAAAAATCTAATTTCTCTGACTCTTCTCCTTACCCTTGGGACTCCAGCTATGGCTGGTTATAGTCAACCCGGTGGTGTGAGAAATAGAACCTGCTACAAAGAAGTTTACAGGGAAGAGTATATCCCTGGTACCCGTGAACGTCCTGGACGTGTTCGTAGATGGACAGAGACTAAAGAAGTTCCTTGTAAGGGGACTGGTGGACACACTCATGTACAACCTTCTACTGATGTAGATGATAACTCTTGTGTAGAGGGTTCTATTCTTGGTGGTATCGTTGGTGCTGCAGCAGGTGCTGCACTCTCTAGGGATGAAGGCCTATTGATTGGTATTCCTTTGGGTATCGTCACAGGAACAATGGTAGGATGTCAAGTTGATGGTGGTTGATTATGGAACTTAAAGATTGGTTGAATTCTCTTAACTTTACTAAAGAGAATCTTTTAGATGATGATTCCTATCTTGCTAAAGAGTATCCCCCTTACATTATCAATCGTTGTATGTCTGGGCATATGGATTCCATCATGTATGCTCAAGAGATGAATAAGTATCACTTTCTCGATAAAGATCTTCAATATAATTTTTATCTAAATACTCTGAGAAAGAGGAAGAGATTCTCTCCTTGGATTCGGAAGGATAAAGTATCAGATCTTGATTATGTAAAACGTTACTATGGATATAGTAATGAGAAAGCATCTCAAGTCATGAAGATTCTGACCCCTGAACAAATTGCATACATTAAAAAACGACTTGACATTGGTGGAAAGAAATGAGTCAAACTATTGAACCACAAGTACAGTGGTCACAATCTGAAATGGTTGAGATCCTTCTGAATGAACCTGATGATTTCTTGAAAGTAAGAGAGACACTAACTCGTATTGGTGTGGCATCCCGTAAAGAAAAGAAACTTTACCAATCTTGTCATATCTTACATAAACAGGGTAAATATTACATCGTTCACTTTAAGGAGTTGTTTGCTCTTGATGGCAAATACGCTAATCTTACTGTTAATGATGTTCAACGTAGGAATCGTATTACTCGCCTTCTTGTTGATTGGGAACTCATTTCTGTGGTAAATGAAGAGTCTATCCTAAACATTGCACCACTGAACCAGATTAAGGTTCTCCCTTACAGAGAAAAGAGTGAGTGGGTATTGGAACAGAAGTACAATATCGGATCGAAAAAGAACCAGGGTAGTGAAACCCCCCAATAAAAAGTAGGGAGTTCGACACTCCCTTTTTTATGCTATGTGTTATAATTAGTATGTGGTCGTCGAAAGAGGCCACACAATTCAAACTCGCTTATTAAAGGAGTAACACATGACTACACTAGCACGATACAACTCTGCAAACATCAATCAACTGATGGAACGTTTGCAACGAAACACGATCGGTATGGACGATTATTTTGATCGTGTATTCAGCTACGAAGCACAAAGCTATCCCCCATATAACCTCGTTCAAGTTTCTGAGGATGAGTCTCGTTTAGAACTGGCCCTGGCAGGTTTCAGTCAGGATGAGGTAAAGGTCTACACTGAGAAGGGTTATCTGGTTATTGAGGGACAGAAGGAGAGCTCAGACGGACGGGAGTATATCCACCGTGGTCTGGCATCACGTTCCTTCACCCGTTCCTGGTCTATTTCAGAAGACACTGAAGTCTCTGATGTAACCTTCGAGAATGGTCTCCTGGTGGTAACACTGGCACGAGTGGTTCCTGAGAACCGTCGCCGTCGTTATCTTATGGGAGGTGGCGATACTAAATGATCTATATCGTCGCCGCGGGAGGCACCTGGTCAGTAATCAGGTTGCCCTCCCCCTTTTTTTGCACTATAATAATAGGAGATACTGTCTGAATATGGCAACTCGTACATACAAGAAAATCGATAGTAAAGGTCGTGAAGAAACTTGGGAGTGGGAAGAAACTCCTGAAGTTGTGGCAGCAGTCAAACAACTTCATGCCACTATCGCACAAAACAAACTAAGACTGGAAGAAATGAAATGACAGTAAAACTTTTAATCCTTAAGTCTGGTGAGGATATTATTGCTGACATCCAAGAGATGGTTGCACAAGAAAAGGTAATAGGTTATTATCTCGACTGCCCCCACAGAGCTAAACTTATAACGGAAAAACCAAAAGGAGGAAATACGAAATACAGAAGTCGTATTCAACTTCTTCCTTGGATTCCTTTGAGTAAAGATAGAACTATTCCTGTGGTTGCTGACTGGGTTGTTAGTATTATGGAACCCATAGATACTTTGAAAGAAATGTTTGAAACACAATTGGAGAAAATTAATGAATCCGAAAGTCCTAGTAATGATGAACAACCTAGTTCTGTTGACTCAGATTGAAGAGGTTGGTGGTGATATCGGTGAACCTGATTGTAAGTTGACAGAACCATTTGTAGTGAGTAAAGAGGGAACTCTCTCCCCATGGCTAGTGGATATTACAAACCAAAACAATATGGTGATTCACTCGGATAAAATCTTGACTATTCTAGAACCGACTGGTACACTGGTTGATAAGTATACTGACCTGGTGAAGGAGTAACTCTTGAAATTCTATACGAACGTTCAAATGGTCAGGAATGAAATCCTGGTTCGTGGTTATGAAGATGGACGTAGAGTTCAATTTAAGGAAGAGTTCTTCCCAACTCTATATGTAAAATCTAAAAAAGAATCTGAGTGGAAGACACTCAGTGGTGAGAACGTTGAACCTATTCGTCCTGGGACGATTAGAGATTGTCGTGACTTCTATAAGAAGTATGATGGTGTTGATGGGTTTGAAATCTTTGGAAATGATAAGTATCTCTATCAGTACATTTCTGAGAAGTATTCTGAGAGTGAGATTAAGTGGGATATATCTAAAATCAAACTAGTTACTATTGATATTGAGGTGAAGTCTGAGGATGGATTCCCATCACCAGACTCTTGTTCTGAAGAGATGCTGACCATCTCTATTCAGGATTACAATACAAAGAATATCATTACCTGGGGTAGGAAACCATATACTCCTACTCAAAAGAATGTGACATATTATCATCATGAAGATGAGATTGATATGTTGAATGCATTCATTACCTGGTGGTCTAACGATCCACCGGAAGTTATTACTGGATGGAACTGTAGGTTCTATGATATTCCATATCTCTGTGGACGTATTGATAGAATCATGGGTAACAAGAAGATGAGACAATTATCTCCATGGGGATTGGTATCTCATGAAGAGATTGTTGTTCATGGTCGTCCCAACAATGTGTTTACTATTGCAGGTGTGACTACACTTGACTTTATGGAACTCTATAAAAAGTTCACCTATGTGAACCGAGAGAGTTATCGATTAGACTTTATTGCAGAAACAGAACTCGGACAGAAGAAGTTGGACCACTCGGAGTTCAATACCTTCAAAGACTTTTATAATGGTGACTGGAAGAAGTTTGTAGACTATAACATTGTTGACGTGGAACTAGTTGATAGGATGGAGGACAAACTTCGTCTCATTGAACTGGTGATTACGATGGCATTTGATGCTAAAGTAAACTTTGTTGACCCTATGGGTCAAGTGAAACTCTGGGATACAATCATCTATAACTATCTCAAGAAGAAAAACATTGTGATTCCTCAGAAAGAGACTTCTGATAAGGATGAAAAGTTTGCTGGAGCATATGTTAAACAACCTGTTCCAGGTTCTTATGATTGGGTTGTGTCATTTGACCTCAACTCTCTGTATCCTCACTTGATTATGCAATATAACATCTCTCCTGAAACTCTTCAGGAAGAAAGACACCCATCTGCTACTGTTGACAGAATTCTCAATGAAGAGATAAATTTTGAACTTTACAAAGACTATGCTATTTGTTCTAATGGAGCAATGTATAGTAAGAAGAAGGAAGGATTTCTCCCAGAACTGATGAATAAGATGTATCTTGAACGTAAAGCATTCAAGGGTGAGATGTTGAAGAGTAAACAGAAGTTAGTTGATATTGAAAGTGAGATGAAGAAGAGAGGTTTGTGATGGAATTACCAGAGATCATCAGAAAGAACTCATTTGCTTGTTTTGGTAGTTTGAATGATTCTGAGAGAGCAGTTATCTTAATGGGTGATGATGAGTATCGTAAATCACTAGACCTTGATAATGATGATGCTCCCTGTTGGAAACTTCCAAGTAAGGAATCATCAACATTTGTTGGATGGAATCCCCAATGTATTCCAACAATTGATTACATAGTATGGAAACTAGAACGCCTTGAAAAAATTACTACAGGAGAAATTCACTGATGGACTATAAAACTTCCGGTGTTGATATTGAAAAGGGTAAAGCATTTGTAGAACATCTCAAAATAATGGCACCTAAAATTGGTGGGTTTAATGGAATGTATCCCCTTCCAAAAGGATATGAAAGACCTGTTTTGGTATCTGGTGCTGATGGTGTCGGAACTAAGATGAATATCTGTAGAATTGCCTTTGACTACACTACTATTGGAATTGATTTAGTTGCAATGTGTGTCAATGATGTAATCTGTAGTGGAGCTAAACCATTATATTTCTTGGATTATATTTCTACTAAAAATATAGACTCTAATGTCAATGAAATTGTATCTGGAATTGTTAAAGGATGTGAGATTTCTGGAATGGACCTTCTGGGTGGAGAGACTGCCGAACATTTTAGAGCAACTGACTATGACCTTGCTGGTTTCTGTACTGGTATTGTAGAGAAATATGAGATTGTTAATGGTAGTAGTATCCGATCTGGTGATGTAATCATTGGCATTGAGAGTAGTGGTCTTCATAGTAATGGATATACTCTTATCAATGATATGTTGAGTAAACATAAGATCTTCTACAAAGATATGCCAGAGTTGTTGACACCAACTACAATCTATTCTCCTTTGATTCAATATCTTTCAGATCAAGTTCCTATTCTTGGTATGGCACACATCACTGGTGGTGGTATTCCAGAGAACCTTCCTAGGTGTCTCCCCGAAGGATTGAGTGCAAATGTTGATTACAATTCTTGGGAAAGACCAGAACTCTTTGATACTATCCAGAAAGCAGGTGATATCACTGAGGAGGAGATGAGGAACGTATTCAATCTTGGTATCGGATTCTGTTTGGTTGTCCCACCGGATGTGGTAGAATACACTCAGAAACTCATCAGTAAACAGTATATGAAGTCCTGGGTCATCGGAGAAGTTAAATGAAATTTAAAGCATTAGTATTTGTCCGTTTAAGATCACAGGTTGATGACTCTCCTGGTAATGCTGTGAGAGACGCCTGTAAACGATTGTCTGAGTTGAATATCAAGAAACTTAGATTGGGTAAGGTGGTTGATGTTTGGTTGGAAGCAGAGACTAGAGAGTATGCTGAGAAAGAATTAGAAATGCTCTCTGATAGATTTCTTGCTAATAAAGTTATGGAAGATTGGGACTATGAGTTGACTGAGATTGAAACGTTTCCACAGGGTATTGAGGAATAATTTCAACAACCGACCTTCATTCAATAAGAAAAATGTGGTATAATCTATACAGAGTTTGCTTTGCGTAGGAGGGTATTATTGGCTATCTAATCGGTGGTGCTGGAGAAGGACCAGAACAGGAGATCGTACAGTCAGATAAAGACTATTCTAATCTCACAGACAAACAACTTCTAAGTCTCAGAGATCAGACAGTCAAGGACATTTCTAAGTTCAATAACTTTCAGATGGTAAGAAAGATTTGTTTGAACTCAGCTTATGGTGCTATCGGTAACCAGTGGTTTAGGTACTACAAGTTGGTGAATGCAGAAGCTATCACTCTTTCTGGTCAGACATCTATTCGTTGGATTGAAAATAAACTGAATAAGTATCTGAATGAACTTCTTAAAACTGAGAATGACTATGTTATTGCGGTTGATACTGATTCTGTATACCTCAACCTAGGACCTCTTGTTGATAAGTTTTTATCAAAGCAGAAGGATAACAAGGAAAAGGTTGTAAATCTACTCAATAAGGTGTGTGAAGAACAACTAGAGCCATACATTGATAAGTGTTATGTAGAACTAGCTGACTATGTGAATGCATACGATCAGAAGATGCAGATGAAACGGGAGAATATTGCTGACCGCGGTATCTGGACTGCTAAGAAAAGATATATTCTCAATGTCTGGGATAGTGAGGGCGTTCGTTATGAAGAACCTAAACTAAAGATTATGGGTATCGAAGCTGTCAAGTCATCTACACCTGCTCCCTGTAGAACCATGATTAAAGAAGCACTACAATTGATGATGAGTGGTACTGAAGATGAGATGATTAAGTTCATTGACCAATCTAGAGTTAAGTTTAATAATTTACCAGTAGAACAGTTGGCATTTCCTCGTTCTATTTCTGATGTAAATAAACATAAGAGTCACTCAACCATTTATGGAAAAGGTTGTCCTATTCACGTAAGAGGTTCATTGCTTCACAACCATTATGTGAAGGAGAGGGGTTTAGATAATAAGTATTCCATTATTAATAATGGTGATAAGATAAAATTTGTTTATCTAAAGAAAGCTAATCCTATTCGTGAGAATGTGATTTCATTCTTGAATGATTTCCCCTATGAACTCGGACTTGATAGATATATTGATTATGAGTTACAATTTAACAAAGCCTTCCTTGAACCAGTAAAGGGTATCCTTGATTCTATTGGATGGAATGTTGAAAAAGTTGCAAACCTAGAGTTATTTTTTAGTTAATGGATTTCCTTAAAGAGATTGTAAAAGAGATTGGAGATGAGTACACCCAACTGGCAGCCGACATCGACGAAACCGAAACTTACGTGGACACGGGTTCGTACATCTTTAACGGACTTTGTTCAGGTAGTATATTTGGTGGCGTATCTGGGAATAAGATTACTGCCATTGCTGGGGAGTCTTCTACTGGAAAAACTTTCTTTAGCCTGGCAGTCGTCAAGAATTTTCTTAATTCTAACCCTGGTGGTTATTGTCTATATTTTGACACTGAAGCCGCTGTTAACAAGTCTCTTCTCACAAGTAGGGGGATTGACTTAGATCGTTTTGTTGTAGTGAATGTAGTCACTGTAGAACAGTTCAGACAGAAGGCACTACAGGCTGTTGATATCTATCTGAAGACACCTGAGGAAGATAGGAAACCCTGTATGTTTGTGTTAGACTCTCTAGGTATGTTATCTACAGAGAAAGAGATTCGTGATGCTCTTGATGATAAACAGGTTCGGGACATGACCAAATCACAGTTGGTCAAAGGAGCCTTTAGAATGTTAACCCTAAAGTTGGGACAGGCTAAAATCCCAATGATTGTTACTAACCACACTTACGATGTTATCGGATCTTATGTCCCGACTAAGGAAATGGGAGGAGGCAGCGGCCTCAAGTATGCCGCGTCTACGATCGTTTATCTCAGCAAGAAAAAAGAAAAGGATGGAACGGCTGTTGTCGGAAACCTTATCAAAGCTAAAACAGCAAAGTCAAGACTTAGTAAAGAAAATAAAGACGTAACAATTCGTCTTTATTATGATGAGAGAGGTTTGGACAAATACTACGGTCTCCTTGAGTTAGGAGAAGTTGGTGGTATGTGGAAAAACGTAGCAGGTAGATATGAAATGAACGGTAAGAAAGTATACGCAAAAGAGATTCTTAAGAATCCAGACAAATACTTTACACAGGAAGTTTTAGAAAAGTTAGATGAAATCGCGAAAGAACAATTCTCCTATGGTTCAAGTATTTGACCATGTTCTCCCTGAGGACTTGTGTCATAATCTCATAGATCTATTTGAAGACTCTGAGAAGAACCACGAATACTTTAATGAAGATTACAAACCTTGTTTCACACAACTGAACCTAAACCAACACAACCCAGAACTAGTAAAGGTTCTGGTTGGTTTTGTTCAGAAAGCATATGGGATGTACTCGGTTGAGGTTAGAAGAAAATATTTACCAAGATTGAAATCTCTTGAAGAGTTTAGACTCAAGAGATACCTTCCTGGTGGTGAACAAAGATTTGACGAACATGTGGATGTTGGCAATCATGAATCTGCAAGGAGATGTCTTGCCTTTCTGTTCTATCTAAACGATAGTGATGGAGAAACATATTTTCCTGAACATGACGTGACAATTCATCCAAAGTGTGGTAAAGTATTAGTGTTCCCTCCAACATGGGAATACCCACACGCTGGGTTGCCACCAACAAATACAAAGTATATTTTGAGTACATACATTCATTATGAATAAGGTTGAGTTTCTAATTCTAAGAAGTCTTCTTCACAATGAAGAGTATCTGCGTAAAGCTTTGCCATTCCTCAAAGATGAATACTTTGAGGATGAAGATCAGAAAGTTGTATATCAGGAGATTCTCAACTTCACATCTGAGTACAATGAACTTCCTACAAAGGAGGTTCTTTCTATTGAGGTTGAGAAACGAAAGGATATCAATGAGGATCAATTTAGAAAGGTTGCTCACTTAATTGCACACCTAGATGATGAACCAGCAGAGTTTGAGTGGTTATTGAATACTACTGAGAAGTGGTGTCGTGAACGTGCGATCTATCTGGCGTTGATTGAATCTATTCAGATTGCAGATGGTGGTAGTAAGGATAAGACTACTGATGCTATCCCATCAATCCTATCTGATGCACTGGCTGTTAGTTTTGATAATCACGTTGGACACGATTACTTAGAAGACTATCTAGAGAGATATGAAGCCTATAACAGAAAAGAGAATAGGATACCATTTGATCTAGAGTATTTCAATAAGATCACAAAAGGTGGATTACCTAATAAGACTTTGAATATCGCACTAGCTGGTACTGGTGTCGGTAAGTCTTTGTTTATGTGTCATATGGCTGCAGCTGTTCTTCTTCAGAACAAGAACGTATTGTATATCACTATGGAGATGGCGGAAGAGAAGATCGCAGAGAGAATTGACGCTAACTTGTTGAATGTAAATATTCAAGAGGTTGCAGAACTTCCTAAACAGATGTTCGAGACTAAAGTAAATAACCTAGCAAAGAAAACTCAGGGAACCCTGATCATTAAAGAATATCCCACAGCATCGGCACACAGTGGACACTTTCAATCACTTCTTAACGAACTTACACTTAAGAAGTCATTTAAGCCTGATATTATTTTCATTGATTACCTTAATATATGTGCTTCCTCTAGGTATCGCGGAGGCAGCAATGTCAATTCATATACGGTTATTAAGTCTATTGCAGAAGAGCTTAGAGGGTTGGCTTGTGAAGCAAACGTCCCTATCGTTTCTGCCACGCAGACCACTCGTTCTGGTTATGGTAGCTCTGACGTTGAGCTTACTGATACTAGTGAATCCTTTGGTCTCCCTGCTACTGCTGATCTTATGTTTGCCCTTATTTCTACAGATGAGCTTGAGGAGTTGGGACAAATTATGGTGAAACAACTGAAGAACAGATACAATGACGCAAACGTCTATAAGAGATTCGTTGTAGGTATTGATAGGGCTAAGATGAGATTGTATGATTGTGAACAATCAGCTCAGGATGATATCCTTGACAGTGGTAAAGAAGAAGAGTATAATTACGAGGAGAAACCCAAGAAATCATTTGATGGATTTAAATTCTAATGGGATTGACTACTAAGAACCTACAATCACAACTTGTAAAAACTAATTCCCCTCATGTCTATGAAGTTAGAGATGAGGATGGTAATAAGTATAGACACTGTGGTACTATGGTAGATGTAAAGAAGATCTTGGAAAGGTATCCAAGATACACTTATCACAAGATCTATCTCAAAACTTCACAGACAGTGGATGTTCCTCATGTTAGAGTGTCTCCAGATTTGGAGTTACCGATGCAACAAATCCTTCCTGAAAATCAACAAGAACCTTTTAACGTATGACTGTAAACACTGAACGATATAATGAATTTGTAGATGGAGTTACCTCACAACCGAGTAAAGATCACGAAACTTTTATTTACCGCTTACAAGAACTTGAAGGACAGGGATTTCATTCCGAGCGACTGCTTACTGCTGCTGTAGGATTATGTGCAGAGAGTGGTGAGTTCACTGAGATCGTAAAGAAGATCGTCTTCCAAGGTAAACCTGTAAATGAGGATAACCTCTTTCATATGAAGAGGGAACTCTCAGACATTTGCTGGTATCTGGCTAACGCTTGTATCGCTCTAGATACAACTATCGATGAAGTTATCGAAATGAATGTAGAGAAACTGAAAGCTCGTTACCCTGGTGGTGAGTTTGATGTTCATCATTCTGAGAATCGTGCAGAGGGAGATCTGTGATCAACGTTGAATTGAATAGACGTGACGCAATTGTTCTACGTCATCATCTTTTCTTGTATACAAAAGACCATCCTGGTTTCTTCTCTGATGAAGGTATTCTAAAGATCAGAGAAATTTCACAACAACTAGATAAACAAATTGGTAAGGAGAAAGATTATGATTAACGTAGAAATTGATCTAATGACTGCTGTTGCAGTAAGAACATCATTGTTTACTGATACAAAAGTATATACATATGATGAGAAGTCTTGTCCCCAACGGGTAAAGAATCTTCGTAATGTGATCGTTGAACTTGACAAACAAATTGAGGAGGAATTGAAGAATGAAACTACTGACACTTGAAGATTATGAATTAGCAGGTCAAACATTTTGGCCTAAGTATTGGTATATCGCCAAAGAACTTGGTGAAGGTGCTAAGACAGAAGACATTCTTAAATGTATGGAAGCAGTTGGTGGTGTAGCACTTAAGTTGGCACTAGAAGAAAAATCAGCAGGTCCATTTGGATTTAACAAAAAAGAAGAGGGAAGTGATGACCCAACGGAAGAATGAAACTCTGGTTGATGATGTATTCTATGTTTGGGAAACTAGATATGGACTGTGGTCAACAGAAACAAAAGAAGGTCGTGGTATGATGACTGGTCCTACTAGAGACTCAGTCGTTATCATGACCCGTTGGCACTTAAAGTGTGAACAGGATGGAACTCTTGAACAATATACAAGAGTTGTAGGTAGTGGAAAAGTTGAAGGAAAGTTGTAATGGACCAGATCTTCAGACTGTTGTCTATGTTTGTTATGTTGTTCAACATCTGTAATCAGAGTGACTTCAATAGACAACAGTGTATGAAAGACTGGAATGTGTGGTTGTATCCTGAACTTGTAAGTGGTTGGAATCTATACACAGAAAAGGAAAAACCTTATCAAAGAGAGAAGGAAATATTAGAAGACATAAATAACTAATAATAGATTTGTTGCTAGAACCATGCAAGATATGAGAGATCTGCACAGAGCATATTCGGCTGTGCATGATGATACTATTAAAGAAGAACTCGATACCTCTAAGGATCAGATTTCTGCAATGAATCTGGGTCAATTGATCGAAGGTGATCTGCTTGAAGTTTGTGAGGAGATTGTAGAAGGTTTGTTCCAGTATGGTTGTGACCTAAACACTGTACATGAAGTTGTTGGTTCTGTTATGGAATCGACTGTAGAGGGTGAACTTCCTGCACATAGACA
>WLWH01000776.1_pt1 | contig 24953 bp, 16 predicted proteins | sample 6712741 | NCBI WGS metagenome assembly WLWH01 (sample SAMN12718694, study PRJNA515312) | sponge metagenome | isolation source: marine sponge | host: Mycale hentscheli | place: New Zealand: South Island, Marlborough, Capsize Point | collected 2003-05-01
TCTGGATCAGTACTTAATTTAAATAATTCTGTTTTAGCAAGCTCTTGAGCTATAGGCTTTATTAATGATCTTTGTCTTTCTATTAATGTAGTATAACCTCCTCTAGTAAAGTACTTGGCAAATTCTTGTGGATCTGGCTTTTGAACTTTAAATATTTGTTTTCTATAATAAGTAGTTTTACCGTCAGCAGTCTTTTTAATATCTTCTCTACCTATTTCTTTTAATTTAAATACATTACTCCAAGCTTTACTTTTAGCTTTTTGTTTTATTAGATCAATAGGCATAGCTCCTATTATAGTATCTCTATTAGCGTTTATAAAATCAACATATTGTTTTGGTGCAAAACCTAATACACTTCTAGTGATAGGTCCCATCTCAGCTTTAATAACTTTAGTTATTTCTTTTGTTATAGCTTCATTAATGTCTTTGGTCACAGTCTCTGCAGTAACTCCTTCTGTTATAGCTAATTTTTTTAATCTTTTAGAAACAATACTTTTAACTTCATCAAACAACTCAGGAGTAATTATAGATAATTCCTCAAAAGATCTTAAATCTCTGCCTTCAGTTTCTTTTTGTTCAGTATCTATTATCTCATCTATTTTAGCTCCCTTAGCATCTTCTATTTGCTTAGCAGTTTCACTGTCTATAGACATGTCATTGTTTATTAAGTCATTTGGCAAATACCCTAATATTCTTTGATTTAATCTAGCGTTAATCCATTGCGCTAGTTTTATATCACCAAACTTAGACATGTTTCTATTTTCATAAGCTCTAACTAGTCCAGGTATACCAGAACCACCTGTAGCCATATCAGAAACAACATCTTCTAATATTTCATTATTAAATCCATCAAAATCTCTTGGTTTTATTAAAGTTTTACCAACTCTAAAACCTTTGTTAAGCCTAGAAGTAATAAAGTTTCTATATAAATTACCAATTTCAAATCCTTTGTCTTTTATAGATTTATCACTATTGTATATCTGATCTACTTCATCAAAAAGTTTTTTATCTTTACTTGACAAGTTTACGGTTTCAGAAGCTTTAACTTGGGAAGCTGCTATTCTACTTTGAGTTCTTGTATCACTAATAGGTATAACTTTACCTTGTTTATCAACAATACTAAATCTATCTTGAGCCTCTGTTAAAGTAGCAATATCTACTTCGCCTGCTGCAATTTTTTTACCAAATCCTAAGAAAAATTCTAATATATCTTTTTGACCTTTAAATTCTATATTGTAATCACCACCAGATGCGTCCATAAGACCGTCATTTAATAGTTTACCCATTATAGCTTTAAAATTATCCATTTTATCTAGATCAACTTTTCCTTCAGGTATTAGTTCTATAAATGAGGATATAACTTCATCATAGTCAAAATCGCCATCTAGCTCTAAATTAGCATTACTAGCGCCCATAGCTCTAAGAGCATCTTTTTGATCTGTATATACTAAGTATTTAATTATTTGATCACCTAAATTTTTAAAAGCTTCAGGATTATTTTTTAATAACTTTCTACTAATAGCGTGAGTATTTTCATGAAGGCCACTAGTGAATCTTTTATTTGCTGTCATGTTTTCTCTAACAACAAAATCTAACTCAAATCCTGCCCCAGATATAGATCCACCGTTTAAACTTCCCTTATTAACACGTTCTATTGTTGCTTTTTTATTACTTTCTAAATTTGCTTTTTTCTCTGGATTAGTTTCTAATTCTATTGCTACATCAAAAGTGTTAGCTATTTCTCCTATAGCTTGTTCTCTTGATTCAAAATCAATAAAAGTATGTCCTAATTTTTCTGATTGCTTTCTATCTTTTTCAAGCTGCTTATCCATTTGCTGCTCAAACATTATGTTGTCAGCTTCTACAGCTATTTCAGTACCAGTAGGATTGTAATTGCTTTTAGGATTTTTGCTAGTTCTATTATTATCAAATAAGTTCTGTGTAGCTTGATTAGTTATTTCTGTGTATTTTTTTCTAGTAGGATTATTTACATCTTTACCAGCCGAATTCATCATTAATGCACCATAAGAACTTCCAAATGTTTCTGTATTATTAAACATTTCCATGCCTTTTTTAGCTGTATTATAAACAGTGCCTATAGTTTCTAGTTCTTGATCTTTCTGTGCTTGTGATTTAGTTTTATCATTGGCAACGGCAAAAGCTTCATTTCTTATTTTTTGTAAATTAGTTTGACCTTCTATAAAATTAGAAGCATCTTCAGGTAACATACCTTTCTCTCTTACGTTTTCCTCAGCAGTTAAATAAGCATCTACAGCTGTAGCCTCGTAAGTCTCTATTAAGCTATTATTATTATCTATATCGGCCTGTACAGATGCAACATCTGAAACAGCACCACTGTTTATAGATTCTATTAACGATGCGTTTTTACGTCTTAATTTATTAGCTAAATCTGTGTTTTTATTTATTATATTTAATTCTTTATTAGCTGTAAAATTTTTAGTACCTGCTACATATAGGCTAGGCATACCACTCATACCAGCTCCCCAAAAACCTGAAGATACAATAGTTTCTTTCATGTTTTCCATAAAAGGTCTACCATCTATTAAGTTTTGAGTACCTGTAGTTAATCCTTCAAAAAACATTTCACCTAAAGTTTCAGGCATTATATCTTTTCTTAAGTGTTTTGAAATCTCTTGTCTAAAACCTTCACTTAACTCTCTTTCAAGTAAATCGTCAGAAACTCCTGCTACTTTGCCAAGACCTTTATTTAATAATGGAGCTGTACTAAAGTATGCAAAAGCTCCTTCAGCAACACCATAACCAATAGACTTTAAAAAAATTTCAGTGTTACTATATAAATCTTTTCCAGTTGTAAACTCTTCGTAGTTCATATCTGACATTTTACCACCAAAACTAGATAAACCTATCATGCTAGAACTAGATACGTTAGCTGCGGTTTGAATAGCTTTACCAGTTAAACCAGCACTTTTAGCAGCGACACCACTTAAACCTCCTGTAGCCACCATAGAAACAATTATAGGAGCCTGATTAGCTATACTTTGATAAGTATATTGACCAACGTCTGCTAAACTATTAATATCACCAAAAGCTATATCATCTTTATATTCGTCTTTAACATCTTCTTCCCAGCTTTTTAAAGCCATCATGCCTTGATCAACTGGATCTTCAAAACCTAAATTGTCAGAAGTAATTTTCATAGCCAAACTAACAGGATTTAAATATTGAGCAATTTTGTAAGCTCCATACAGTGTGCTAGTAACTAAGTCTAGGCTAGCTAAACCTAACATTACACTAAACTTAGAACCGTCATTATAATTTTTTCTAATTATATTAAACTTTTCTTTATTATTTTTTAAGTCTTTAGTGCCTTTGTTTATGTCAAGTAGAAGTTCTCTAGCTTCTTCACCTAAATTTACAATACGATTAGTTTGTGCTTTAGCAGCATCATACAACGAGGCAGGTATTTTTCTACCATCTTCAGCTTGATAAAACTTTTCACCTGGTTTTATGTCATATACTATGCTAGAGTTGTTTTTAAATTCATTTAATTCAGAAATATATTCAGAGTTTTTAGGTAATTTAAAGCTCTCTATTTGCACTAAATAATCATTAAGAACATCGTTTTTTCTTTCTAATACAGCAGCTTCTTGACTAACTGTTTTGCTAGCTTTTAATTTAAGATCTTTTTTCTGTTCATCAGTAAGCCCTTTAATACCTTCTATATCTCCTTCTATGTATTTTTCAAAGTTTTGTTTTTTAGCTTCTAATGTTAAGTCTGCTTCATAAAGTTTTAAAGCTTCTCTTTTTATTTCTTCTTCGCTTATTTCCCCTCCTGTTAACATGCCTAATGGACTAACTCCATCTAGTAATTTTTGATCTACACTATCTGCTTTTCGCCTTGCTTGTAGTATCATCTTAGCTTGTTCTAAGTAATCTTCAAACTTGTCATTAGTGTATTTTTCTACTTCAATTCTTTTACTACCAGAAGCACCTTTTATCTGTTTTTGAACAATTTCATCTACTTTTATTTTATCAAAAATACTTAAATCATTAAAAGTATATTCTTTTCCAGTAGTTACATTTAATCTAGTTTGATTTCCAAGTTCTTTATCTATTCTTTTTTGCTCATCTTCGCTTAATACGAAAGGCAAAGTAGTATTACCTTTATATTTATATTCGCCAATATTAAACTCTAATTCATCTGGTTCATCGTAAGAAGTTAAAGACTTAAACTCAGCGTCGTCTTTTGCTATATTAGCTTCTAGTTCTTCTAAATTTAAACCTTCAATATTAGATAAAACGTTTATTAATTGTTCTTGATTACCAATAGAATTACCTTTAGATAAATCTATTTCTTCTCCATTTATATTTATAGTTGCATAACTTTTCGCACTTACTCCACCATACTCGGCGTTTAAGTTTGGAGCTACTTTATTTAAGTACCTAGTTAAAGTTTTAGCTTTATCTTTATCATCTAACCCTTCTACATCAAATAAACCAATAGGCAGTAATTGAGTTAATTTTTCATTTACAGTTAATACTTCTGGTTTTTTAGATACATCAAAAGAAGTATCACTACTAGCTTCTTCAACAGTACTTTGATTACCTAACATGCCATCTATAATAGATTCAACTTCATCATTCCAATTATAAATAGTATTAAAAGTATTTAAAGTATCCAACTCTAAAAGCTCAATAAACTTTTCTTGGCTAATTTCTTCGCCAGTTGTATCTAAATATGCTTGATATAATATTTCTTCTTCTGGATTCATATGTTAAATAAAGTATATTATTTTAAATAAAATCAAGGGGTTATTAAATTTGCGCCTCTAGGCGTCATAGGAAAAAGTAATGAAGTATTTGCTTCATCAGGTTTAAAAGTTTTAATAAAACTTTCTGTTAAAGCTGCATAATAATTATCATCATTATAAGTTGATAAATCATTACCTAAACCAACATAAACACCTTTTGGGTTTAGTTTGTATTTATTTGCGTATTCTTTTAAAACAGCTTTACCTTGTTTAGTTTTTGTAAATTCTCTAAGTTCTTTTGGTGACACTATTGTAACCGACTCTGTCGGGGTATAAGGTTCTCCTTTAGCATTAATTAACTTAAGGTCTTTTAACTTTCCGCTTTGTGTGTCTAATGTTTTTTTATTTCTTTTACCTACTTCAACAAAATTAAATTCTTCGCCAAATTCTTGTGCTAACTTATTAAGATAATCTTTTCTTTCATTTATGTCGTCTATTTCTATAGTATCAAAGTAAATATTATCTCTTACGCCTTCTTTTTGTCTTTGTAAAATATCTTTTCTGTAGTTAGTTAAACTTACTGGCTGTATTGGTTCAGGATTTTTACCATCATCATCAAAATTATATTCACTAACTGTAAAACCACCTTTATCATCTGGATATATACCTACATTACCTTCGCCATTTAACAAAGAATCATATATAGAAATCATTTCTGGCTTATAAGATGCTATAATATCTCCATCTTTACCATCTTTTTTCATTTGTTCATAAACCTTTAATCCACCAACAAAAACATCCATATCTTGTTTTAAAGTTTTTATTTCGTCAGTATACTTAAGTCTAATTTGAGTTATAGTACTAAGAGGAGCATCGACGCCACCAGCATCTTCTATTGCTTTTTTCATTGCTTCTCTTTTAAGAATTATATTTTCCATTAAAGCGTTTTGTTGAAAAATATTTTTACCTTCTAAGTCTTTTAAACTTGATAATGATTTTGAATTTTTCTCTAGTTCATATACATCTGACTCAGCACCTTCAGTAGCTTTATTAATTAAAGCTTTATTTTTTTTTAACTTTTCTTCAGCTCTTTTTCTATTTAATTCTGCTTGCTTAGCTAAATTAGCTGTAGTAGCTCGAAGTGCTTGATTAAACATTTGTATGCCTCTAGCCGCTTGGTCAGCTCTTGTTTGTATCATTTGTGGATTATCGTATGCTCCCATTTACATTTATTTTAATCAATATTCGTTAAAGTAACTATCATATTCTTGGTTAGACATGCCACTTCGTCTCTTTAATCTTTTATATTTAAGCCTGTTTGCTCTGTCTTGCTTGAAATTATTTCGTTTTAAATTTCTTAAGCTAATTGTTCCATCGGAGTTTGCTCTGGGACCGCTCCCTAACTCGGGGAGTAAGAACCAAAAGCACCTAAAGATTCTACAGCTCCACCTATACCAGCCATCAAAGCGGCATTACCACCGGCTTGGTAATCAGCAGCTCTTTGAGCGGCATTTTGAGATAAACCAGCTAACCTGTTTAACTGCTGTACATCTCTAACTTCTTGTCTTCCGTATACCCCAATTTCTTCTTCTATAGCTTGTTGTTCTAGTGAAAGTTTTTGTTGTTCTTTTTGAGCTTCACCACTCAAGTACATTTGTTGATTTTTTAACTCTTGATTCTCAATAGCAGCAGCTACTTGAGCTTTACTAGATGCAGCTTGCCTAGCTAACGCAGTTGCTGCGCCAGCCCCTGCTCCAGACCTGTTTAAAGCATTTAGTGTATTAGCTAAAGCTTCATCAGTTTCTTCCATACGCATATTAACACCTTGCATTGCTACACTTAAATTTTGAAAAGGATTAACTACAGAGCTTTTTAAAGCTCTAATGTCATCTGATTTATCTATAACAGCTTGTCTACTTCTTTCTAGAGCTTTAATTTCTGCGTCTCTTTTTCTTGCTTCTTCTCTTTCTAAACCCGCTTGATATTTTGCATCATTACTAGCTTTCATTCCCATACCTAGGTTGACAACTACTCCAGTAATGCCTATTACTGCCATACTCATATTAATTAATTTTTAGTTTTTCATGGTTATAATCTGTAGATGTTACATCATTAACAATTTCTTCTACATCAGTTTTATTAGTCGGATGAACAGTTATCCACACACAATCTTCATGTATGTACAATAATCTTTGAGTTCCGGGTTTTGTCATGCCAAAATAAGGAGCTGTTATAGTTTTTAAGCCTTCTGATGAAACTACAGTAGCTTTTCCTTCCATCACAAAAAATGGATGTTCAACCAAATGTATAGCGCTAACTATTACTGAATTTTTACGCATAGTTATTTTTCTTATATATGTGCCTTCTCCAAAGAAATGTTCTAATTTGTTATCACTTATAGTGTCTATATCATCATTTTTTTTATAAGATTTTCTTATTACTGCATTTTCGTGACTAGCTAAATTACTAATAAATTTAGACATTTTTTCTCTAAACTCTATTTTATTTAAATTATTTGCGGTGTTAAGAAACTCATTTAATTCTTTATTCATTTAATGTTTTTTAAATTGAAGAAACTACAAAGTTAGATGATGCAGAGAAAAGCTGTTTAGCTCCACCTACGTCAGTGCTTGAGTCTATTGACATTTTAACTGTAATTAAATATCCTTTTACTCCACTAACACTATTTCCAAATATAATTTCTCCTGGTCTAGCTACACTAGAATTTACTAAGTTAGCTACATAATGATTTTCTTTTCTATCAAAACCAGCTCTAAATATTGGTTCAGTTAGTGTAGCTGGGTATACATTTCCTGCACTATCATATTGACCCTCTACATAGCTTTTGATACTATTAGTAGTGTCTTGGTACTGGCTAAATGCCCCTGTGTTTTTCACTTGATCAAATCCTTCAAAATCTGAAACATAACTATCAACTTCCCAACCATTATTACCTTCGTATGCTATAGTATTAAAATTTTTAACTACTGTAGGATTAGGATTAAACAAAAACTCTACAAAAGATTCTGCTGGTGTTGTAGCTCCATAAAACTTACCTCTACCATCACTTACGCTTTCATCGTAATGTTGATATACATTACTGTCTATAAAAGTGTAGAAATTATTTTTTAAACTACCCATAAACACTGGCTTGTAACTATAAAAACTTGTCCAACCTTTTATCTGTTCATCATAACCTAGTGTATCAAAAGTATTATCAGCTGAAGATATTGTTCTTGGTTTAGTTTGTAAAGATATAGTATAAGCTGATTGGTGAGCATCCCAAGATCCTAAAACTCTCCCTCTTCTATAAGTTACAAAAGTTATATTAGTATAATCTCCAGCAGAACCAAAGTCAAAAGTTCCACTTAATGTAACTGAAGTAGTAGTAGGTATATCTATTACGGTAAGTCCAATAGACGTCACAGCACCGCCTGATGCAGTTACTTCAACGTCTGCACCTAATTCTACAGTGGTATTAATAATACTTCCTACATCTACAGTAGCGGTAACTCCAGTCGTAGTAATACTTATAGTTGTAGTAACTGTTTGTCTTTCATAATCATCTGATATAGTAGCTAAAGTATCTCTAAAGTAGTCTTTCATACCATAGCCAGATATTTCTGTTATACCATCTCTAGACAGTCTTAATATAGCTGCTCTATCTTTGTCAGCAAAATATTTTCTATATCCATATATTGCAAACGACTCTGGATTTCTACTAATACCATACTCTCCTAAATAAGGAACATCTTGACCTAAAACATTTATTTCAGTACCCGTCTCTACAGAACCTTGATCTCCTGAATATATAGCATTTTTATTTATTAATATTTTACTAATTTTATTTTCTTGAAATATACTTAAATTAGTATCTTCTGAATAAAGCTTTTGTATAGAACCGTTTAAAGGATCTAAATCTTTGACTAAAGGATCATATATTGAAAATACATTAGTCTCATTAAAGCCTGTTCTAGTATTTAATAAACCAGAATATATTAAACTATGTGCTCTACTAGTAGCGTCTAAATTTGTATTAACTACGTAAGCTCTAACTCCTAGAGATAATTGAAAATTATTAAAACCACCTTTTATTCTGCTTTCTTCTAAATAAAAATTAGCATTAGAGTTTCCTGCAATTCCTTGAGCGGGGAAAGTAGGATAACCATCTGGGTTCCAAGGTAATCCAGGGTAAGAAGCACCAATAGCGCTACTGTTGTCAATTGACTTAAGCCAAAAAGCGTTAAAATATTTTATTCCAATAGTATAACTCATATTATAAATATTACTTGTTTTTTTGCTTTATTACACTAGCTATTAGCAGACACTTCAATGCTACAGTCAGCAGTAAGACCTCCTCCGTCTGACACTCTAACTAATATAGTGTTGGCAGAGCTTCCAAGAGCCGCGTTCGCCCCTTGTTCTGCATACAAGTTAGCAGAAGTACTTCCTGATGAATATTCTACAGTAAAATAAGGGATTAATGTTTCATCTCCTGTAATGAATTGAACTGTCATATCTTGGCCTATTCCACTAGTGTTAAGTAAGTTTGTTCCATTTTTAACTTCATAAGTAACGACTAACTGCCTGCTGGTGACAGTGTCATTAACCGTTACAGCGCCACCACATCCAGATCCAGAAGTAAAAGAAGCGTTTGGTCCAGTAGCTGTAATACTTATAGTAGGTATATTGTTGTAAAGTCTGAAAAAAGGAGATACATAGCTGCTACTTCCTGGAGACATTTGGAAAGTTAAATCTCTAGTAATGGAAGTACCATCAGTAGCGTAGGTACTCGTTGGAGAAACAACCCTTAATGTAAAGTTGTATATATCATTAGTTGAGCTATTATTTCCAAAAAACTTATAAACTGTGTTTCGTATTTGATAAGGCTGAGAACCATCGGCTAAGGCTGTTAGTGCAATTACTTCAAAATCACTAGTTATAGTATTTGCTGGTGTAGCAGAGTCTGTTACAGAAAGTAAACTTACTACAGGTTCATAAGCTAAACTACCATTATTAGCAATAGTTATAGGATCTCCATCATAATCAGCTACTAAAAAGCCTGTTCCAGCACTTAAACCTACTAATGGAGTACCAATACCCATTGATTCCTGCCCATTTGGCCAGCTTAAAGAGTTTTGAGTAGTTGTTCCTGTTGAATCTGCAGGAACGTCTGCAAAGCCATATGGAGTAAAGTTATCATTTGCCGTTATTTGAGTATTTAAATCAGCTATTTTTCCTGCAGTACTAGTCTCCCAGTAAATATCAAGTTTAGACTCTAAAGGAGTTGTTTCGAAAACGCTAAAAATTGGCTGCATTGCTAAATTTTTACCCGCAGGCCAAGGTTCAGGACCATTAGGAGATGTGTATGTATCTTGTTTAGTGACTCTAATTAAAAAATCACACTTAGTTGTTCCACCAGCAGCTGCTATAGTTGCGACAGCTTCAATATAACCTACACCGGGGAAGTCTACAGCATCCCACCCAGAACCTTCGTCAGTTATTGTAACATGTGTAACTGGTCCTGCTGCCGAAGTATGTACTTCAAAATCAATTTGTATACCTTTGTTTACAAATTCTTGGTAAGTAGTATCGTATGGAGAAGGATTTTTAGTACCTTCAAAAACTACAGGCACACTAGTACCGCCAGTTGAAGGGTAATCTACTCCTGCAGTGACTATACTATCAAATTCAACTTGATATTCAGCAGACCTACTGCTAGGCCCTGTTTGTCCAAAAGCTTGAATTTGTTCTTGAGTTTTTGCAGAAAAAATACTTAATCTACCTATAAAAGGGTTGTCACTATAGTTATAAAAAACATGCGCTACGTTGTAAGGATAAACTGAGCTTAAATCATATAAACCTAAATCACTACCTGTACCTATTGTTGTTACTATTTCTAAATCTTGATCTGGGTAATATTGTCTAGAATTAAAACCAGAGGGCGTATTTGCTGTATTTATAACTCTAGTACTTAATTTTACTGAAGCATTGTCTACTTGGCTTCCAGAGTCTAAATCTCTTTCTCTGTCTCTAGTTTTTAACAACGCTTCACCTTCCTCTGTATACGGATCAACTTGAAATTTAACACCACTAGTGTCGGTAAATTGATAGTAACTTGGATCATCATTAAAAGATGGTCTACCTGTTCTAAATATGTTTTGATTAGGACCTAATAAAGTATTATCTTTAGGTATCTTATTTAAATTATCCGCGTGAATAACGAAGTGAGCTATAGGCTCACTTAAACTAGCTGCCAAAGGAGATACAGACTCTCCATCTATATAACCGTTTAAAATACCTGGACAATAAATATTATAATAATCTGTTTGAGTCTGCTTAACTACTATTTTATAGCTATACCAACCTAAAGGGTTTGTAGTACTCCAAAGTCCTGGAGTTCCGTTTTGACTATTAAAACTAGAAGCAATTGCAGTGTTAAATTGAATCCTTAATTGATCCCCAGGCCAAGTGTCTGTTGAATTTATTAAATTATTAGTAAGTGGACTTGCTGGAGGATCTGAAGATAGAAAAACAGAAAAATTACTAGTATTAATAGTACTTGCTGATATTTGACTAGTATCATTATTCGTACCTGACTTGTAAGGATTAAATATTGTAGAGTTTTTTAAAGTAGAACTTTGGGAATTAATTGGGTTTTCAGTAAGTATTACATCAGATTGTCTGCCGTATTTATCAGATAAAACTACTCCAATTTGATATGTTCTATTTTGCTTTAATGTGTGGTTTTGATATTCTCTTCTAACAAAATCATATTGAGTACCACTTGGACCAGATTCTTCTACTTTAAATCCAGTTTTTGTGTTGTAATTTAAAGTTTCTGGTGGAGTATGTTTATCTAAAAAATTACCAAAAACAAGTCTATTACCTATAACTTCTTGAGCAAGTGCTCTAACTGGTACTTGATCATAAACTCTAAGCAAGTCTCTAGTTGGTAAAGTTTGAAATGGTTTTGTTGATTGATAGTTATACCTAAGAGTAGCTCCGTTGTTGCTAGAAAAAGTAGAAGAATATATTGTTTCTAAAAGTTTTAAATTTGTTTGATCAGATTGTTTAAATATTATGTCAACAGATTCTATTCTTAAGTCTGTAGTAGCGCTAGCCCAAGTTGTGCTTTCCGCTGGAGACGGAATTAATAATTCTATATTATTAACTTTATTTTGCATAAAGTTAACTTCAGTTGTTTTAAAAGTTTCTTCTGAATCACTAACAAAAGTAGCAACCGCGCCAATAGCTGGATCAGGTGTAGATATGAAATAACCATCTTGCTGAGGTATAAAACACTCTTGAGTAAAAGGTGATATAAGAGAATATTCACCATTATCAAATTTAAATCTATAAGCAAATCTTACAAACTTATCTCTTAAAAAATCTTTATCTCCTGCAAAATCAGGATCGTAATAGGGATTTTTATTAAAAACTAACCTAGCATTTGACTCTAAAGTAAAAGATGGGACTGTGATTGTAGATGTAGCTCTATTAAAAGTAGATACAGTAGTAACTACAGTATTGGCTTGTTCTATAGTAAGTACTTGCCCTGCATAAATAAGTCCACTAACATTAGTAAGAACTAAAGATGTTACGCCTGAAGCAGGAGCGGTACTTGTACTTGCTGTAGCTCCATCTGGTAGTAGTTCTGAAACAACATCTTGCATGGTTGTTATGTTTTGAACTATAAGGCTATATGTAGCGCCACTACCTCCACCTATTCTCTGAACAGGAGTAATTGAATCTCCGTTTGTATAACCAGTACCTGGATTATTTATTCTTAACAAACCAGTATCGCTTATTATGTCTACTGTAAGCCCAGTTCCCGAACCCCCAGTAGTTTCAATATTGTTTTCTATTGGATAACCAGTACCGGCGAGAGATTGAGTGATACCAGTTACTCTATTTTCATTTAAAGATATTGGCTCGTATGGGTAATATTTAGATAGAGATATTTGGTCTTCATTAGTATAATAAGTAGAGCTATTTAAAGCTCTTGACACGTTTATTTTTCTAGGTTGATTTCTATTATCTGTAAAAAACAAGCTATCGTTAATTAAATTAACACCTAAAACTGGGTTTGTTTTTGAAAAATTAAGGAAATTACCAGAAACTAATATAGTCGCAGTTGTTGTGGTAGCGTTGTAAACAGCTATATGACACTCTGCGTTTGAAGTAGCAAAATTAGATAATCTATCACTAGATGTATCTACAAAGTTAGTCATAAACAAAAATATTCTATCACTATTTACATCCATAAAGAATCCAATAATGTCAATATTTTGTTGAGAAATAGAAGTTAAACCAAAATCAGTTAAAGATATATTACCTAGTATATTTTCTAATGAACCTACGTCTGCACCTTCAGATTTACTTACAGAAACATTTTGAGCATCTCTATATTCTCCACGAGGCACAAGCCTGGCGTCTAAGTCTTTATTCATTTTAGACTTGATAAAACTATTTCTTGCTTCAGCCATTTAATTAATGTTTAATCCACTTTGATTTGCCCCTCATTACTTGAACAAATTCTTGTAGTTTTATATTTGATAATCTTATTTTAGCATTTCTAAGAGCAGCTCTTCTTTCTATTTTATATCTTCTAACTATATATTCTGGTATATTAGCTTTAGTTGATAAAACAGCATGTAGCATATGCATATACATAGCTTCTTCTGCCATCTTAGATATTCTCATATCTCCATCAGCTGCTAAACCATCTGATATATAAGTAAATATAATAAGTTCATTAGCTAAGTTGCTACTAAACATTATTTTACCTTCTCTATAGTTAATATTAAACCAGCCATTGCTTTGAGAAGTTTCAGGATTTAAACCATATCTTTGTCCGTAAGCTACTTTTTCCCAGCCCCAGTCATATACTCCTTCATTATACATCTGATCTGTATAAGCTCCTGATATTTTATAATCTTCAGCACTTGACCATCTTGAATTAGATAACGATGTTCCTTCTAAGTTATCATTAGCATCATCTTGAGTAGGTATACCATTAGCATCTTGTACTGGCACTTGTTGAGGACTTTGATGTAATAAGTTTGTAGGGTATATAGGTCTTTGAACACCTAAACCATCTATTCTAAAAAAGCTAACATAATTAACGTAGTCTTGTGGTATTAATAAAGATAAGTTAGCTGGTATTGTAAGCTCTTGAGATTTAGTACTTTTTAAAGTATCATAGCTAAATTCTTGTAAACCTCTTTTAGCATGAAACATTAAATCAGTTCTTTTAACATTTGGTATTAATTTACCAGCGCCAACATAGGCTACTTGAAAATTATTAATAATATCATTTATAGTTATAGTAGAATAAGTATCATGGTTATCCCATTGACCGGTTTTAGTATCTGTTAAAACTATTTTAACAACTTCACTACCAGTCATAGCTGGAACAGTTACGGTGTTTGCACTAGATAATTGGTATTGAGTAGCGCCCGGAGCACCACTAACTTCTGTCCATTTTATATTATCTACATATAGTTCAAAGTTAGTAACACTAGTTCCAGCGACTGCAGCTATTAAATCTACTCCTATAGAATTATATCCTGCTCCACTTTGGTTTGTACCACCTGTCCAGACAAAAGTAGTTTGTGCAGCGGTAGCGATAAAAACTTGTTGACTTGCGTAATATTGTTCGTTAGTTTGAGTTACTTGTGCCATTTATTAACTTTTTTCGTTTACAGTGTCTTGAGCAACTAACTGTGCAGCTGTTTGTACTATTTGTGGATCTCTTATTATAATGCCACTGTATTGTAATATCTTTAAAATTATTTCTGTTTGTTCTGAAACATCTAGTTCAAAGTTTTGTGCTCCAGTATCAGTAAAAATATAAGCACCAAGACTATTAACTGTAAATGCCCAATTTATTTGAGCTGGTGTTTTTACATAACTACATTTAATTAAATCTTGTATACTAGTTGGATATACGAATATTTTATCATGTAATGTAACTGGTGGGCCAGCAAGTGTATGTTCGCCACGCTGTACATATATAGGTTGTGATAATGTTGGAGATGTTAAAGGAGATTTATTGATTAATAAATACTCGTTTTGTTGTACAGGTTGTACAATTGTTATGTCGTTGTAATATATTTCACCTAATCTATGTAAATCAGATGGTAAGTAAAAGAAACCAGGTATTGGTCCTTGAAATGTAGCTGTACCTTCTACTTCAAATGTTGCAATTTTATTTTGTATTTGCTGAACTCTATCAGAAAATTCAGTATTAGTTTGTGGCTGTCTTTGTAGTTGATTTAATTCTTCAAAGTAAGCTTCAAATATTTCTAATTGAACTTGTTGACCTACCTTGTTAAATTCATCAGGCGTCATATAACCTCTTTGTTCTTTGTTCAGTATATATAATACTGTTTTATAAACCGTGTCTACGTTTACTGCCATATTTTATTATTTAAAAAAAAAGGTGGCGATTAAACCACCTTTATTATAATCACTTGTTATTTAAGTTTTTTCTCTATAGACTTATAAACTTCTAAACCTTCGTCTGTTTTAAACCACGCAGCCATAGCTGAGTAAGCATTTTCATCAAACGGTACATTCATTAGTTTACGCCCATTACTTTTCCAAGTAAATGATCTTTGATCAGGAGCCAATCCAATTATATGTTTTTCCACTGCATTAATAGCAAAGTTTCTAAGAACAACATTTTCATCATTAGCTAAATCAATAAACAATTTAGGATTTTGTTTAGCGAATATTAAAATATCTCTTTTTATTTCTTTGCTAGATAATTGAGATACATTAGATCCAACCTCTACTCTTAGTATTGCTTCTGCTTGATCTACTTCCATGTTTCTAGCAGCATTTAAAGCATCTACTTGTAAGTCTAAGAAATCTAATTCATCTACTGCTTCTGCAACATGATCTAACTCTTGGAATAATCTATCCTTATGAGGGTGCTTGTCTAAAAACTCTTGTAAATTTCTTTTATTTTTAGGAACGTGTAATGACCCATTTTCAAAAACAATATGTTTTAAAGTAACTTGCCCTTTTTGTTCATCTACAAACGGTGAGTTTTGGTTTGTAGCATATCTTAATTCTCTTTCATAACCTAATTCTTTGTCAAACCACACAAGAGGAAATCTTCTTGAGTGCTTGCTTGATAAAGTGTAAGTTAAAGGACTTTTGTTTAATAAAAAATAATGTCTATCTTTATATTCCCAAGTATCTTTTTTAACCTCTTGCTTGGGAGCAGGAGCTTTTTTTTCTTTTGTTTCCATAATATAATATAATATAATAATTAAAAAGACCCCGCCGAAGCGGGATCTTATATTAGTTTAATTAACTGTGAGATTGAACACAATCAGAAACCGCGTAAGTAGAAGTATCAATTGATACAAGTTTACTTGGTTGCACTTGTGATTCTCTAAGAGCGTCAACTACTAATTTAATAAAAGTTGGTACTCCAGAGCCAACAGCCGCGTGAGTCAAAGTAATAATTTGATTCTCACTATGAACCATAGAATAAGTAATTACAGTAGAAGTAGATCCTCCTGTAACTGCTACTATGTTGTCTGTTGGGATTGGTTTTGTAGTGTTTTCTGATCCTGTTCCAGAACCAGCTACTGTTACATAAATATAACTCATAATTTCTATATTTTTAAATGTTAATAATTAATTAAGCTGTAGCTTCAAACAATACGAAGTTATTAGCAGCTTGTGTAACTAAACATCTTTCAGTTAAGAAATGTACTGTCATAGCATCAACACCATCAGTATAAGCTCCACCAACTGAACCAGTAATCCAGTTCTTGTATCGTCTATCTTCAGTTTCAGAAGCTCTATATCTTACATGTAAAAAAGGACGTCTGATATTTGATCCTAACATTTGATCGTAAACTGTAGTAGTTCCAGCAGGAATTAATACACCATCAATATTGTTAACTAAACCTCTAGTAGAAGCATCGTTTAAATATTTCCAGTCAGTTTTGTAGAAGTCATAAGAACCTCTTCTAAACCCAGTAAAACCAAAGTTAAGTGCCATTTCTGATTCATTATCAAATAAACCATAAGAAGCAGCAGCAGCAGAAGCAAAATTACCATTCATTGCAGCAATCATATCATCGAAATCAAGAGCAGAAGCTCTAGATAAGAATAACATGTTTTCTTCAATAGCACCTTGCTTATCTAATTGCTTAAGAATAGCATCAAAATCACCCATAGCACCTGAACCTGGAGCAGCTGCACCAGCGAAGTTTTGATAAACATTACCTCTTGCTTCAATAGCTTTGAATAAACCTTGTGTACCTTTTAAGTTAGCAGTCCAACCACCACCTGGAACAACAGTATGCCCAGCTAGTTCACCTTCAACTAACGCCATTTCCATATAATCTTCAAACCTTAGTCTTGTTTCAGACTCAGCTTTTAAATACCATAAGTATCCAGAAGTACCATCTTCAGTAGCAACTTCAATCCAACCAATTTGAGAAGCATCAGAACCAGAAACTTGGTACTTGTCTCTAATTATAATTGGAGAATTGTTAAACTCTTGAAATTCAGGAGTAATAGACTGCATTCCGTCATAAGGACTTCCAGAACCACCACCACCTTTTTCAAATTCAGAACCGTATACAAATACGCTCATGTCACCAGCAGTAGTTAATCCTGAAAAAGCAGTATTAATCGCAGCAGCAGCATAAGGAACTACTGTTAAAGTAACGACGTTAGCAGCAGGTGCTGAAACATTAGTTACTAAAGCTCTACCAGTAGTTAGACCTGTAGCAGTGTCAGTATAAAGAATAGTATTACCTTCTTTAATAGCACAGCTAGCAGATGCTGTTGCAGCACCAGCTGAATTAACTGGGCCAGTAGCACTTAAGTCAACTTCAAGTGTAGTACCTGATGCATAATTAGCAGTGTTATAAGACACATGTAACCTAGATTGCTCAGACCATAATACTTGATCAGAAGTCATAGGCATTTCTGCACCTACCATTCTCAAGAAACCAGATAAAGTTCTGTTTCCGTATCTTTCTACTTCAGCTTCGTAAAGCTCAGGTAGATATTGTTGTGCCCAGTCAGATGAACCATCAGCAAAATTTAAATAGTTACTATTTAATACTGTTTGTTCAGCAGCTGGAACTAAGGAAGCGGGAAAAGACCCGCCAGTTGAAAATCCCATAATTTTTGTTTTTTAAGTTTTAAGTTTTATTTTTTTCTTGTTATTTTTAACTTAGAACTATTTACTCCACTAATTGCTTTTACCTTCATACCATTAACAAACATTTCACCAGAGCTTGTAGCTCTAACTTCATTTGTTATGTTTTTAGATTTAGCATTAACATCTCTTATCGCATCAGTTTTACCTTGTTCGTAAAAGTGCTTTGCTATTTTATCAGCATTACTAGCAGTGTATAAGGCTTTGTGATAACCTCTATAATCTTTGATTTCACCTTTTTTATCTAGGAACTTCCCAACAAAATTATTTAAATCAGATTGATTTTGAGCAACATCATTTTTGTTATTTACATTATATCTAAAAGATTTATCACCAACATTATATTCAAAACCTTTGAATTCGTCGGCAAACAACTTTTTAGTATTGTTTGTAAAACTTTCGTGACGCTGTTGAATCACCTTCTGTTCTTCGTTGTATCTATTGAAAAAGTCATTAGCTTTTTGTTGTTCTTGCGATACTGAAGGTTTCAACTTGATCTCTTCATAGTATTTTTTCTTAGAACTATCTAAAAAGCTTTTGGCTTTAGCAATTTCTTCTTTGTAAGCTAGTTGTTTCTTTTTAACCACTCTTTCGTCTTCACCTTCATCCCATGCAAAAGTATCATCCATAAGGAAATTTACTTCATCTGTATTTAAATGTGGTTTGCTTACACTATAATATTCTTTAAGTAATTGTTCTCCATTTAGTTTACTGTAATCTCTATTTAAATTAACATAGTCTTCTACAGTGCCACCAGTATCTTTCATAAAGTCTACTAACTTTTCAATATTCTCTGGTAACTCTATTTGTGGATTTGCTTTTACTTCTTCTTTAATTTCTTCAACAACCTCTTTAGTTTCTTCAATCTCTTCTTTAGTTTCTTCTACTTTTATCTCTTCGATAACTGGAGATTCTTCAGTTTTATTTTCTTCAACTACAGGTTGTTCTGCTTCAATTTTATCAACTTTAGCTTCTTCAACTACAGGTGTTTCTATTTTAGCTTCAACTTTTGGCTCTTCTTTTTTAGCCATATCTATTTTAGTTACTTTTTTTTGAGCAACTAGTTTCTTAGGTTTCTTTTTTATTTTAAATTCACCTTGTTCTAAGGTTCCGTCAGGAGCCTCTACTACTTCTTCTTTTGACATAATATAATATAATAGTTAATATAAATTATCTAGGTGCAAATTGTTCTAAACCAATACCACCTAAATTATCGTTACCTTTAGATTCAAAGTTTATAGGTAAACCATCTTCTCTTCTTTGGGTTATCATTTCACTCTGCTGAGTTCCTTGAATTTTAAGCCTTTTATCTTTACGATCTTCTATTTGCTGCTCTTTAGCTTGTACAACTTTTGTTTGTTGTTTTGCCAATTGCATGTTGTAATCAAACTCTTGCTGCATTAATTGTTTTTTAATTTCAGCTTCTGTTTGTAGTCTTTGTATTTCAAACTGTGACTTAGCTTGTTCTAATTGAACTTTACTATTAACCATACCTTCTTGCTTTTGCAACTCAGCTAAAGCCGCTTTCTCGTTAGTCTCTGCTTGGGCTTGAGCTTGTGCTTGTATTTGCTGCATTTTCATCTGTTGATCTTTAGCTTCTTTTTCTAACCTACGCTTTTTAAGCATAGTGTTAGCTAACTTAAGATTATTTACAGATCTTATATCTATAGCATCTTCAAGATTTATAGACTGTGTTTGCAAAGCAACTTGTATGTTTTGTTCTAGCTGTGCTTTTTCTTCTTCATCTGGCTCTAGTTCTATAAACACTCCAAAATCATGCATGTTTACTTTTGAAAGTTCATCTAAGGTATGTGCATTAAAATTAGATATACTATTTATTAATGACATCCTAGTTAGTGGAAACATTAAAGAATCACTAACTCTAAGAGATATATTTTCACAAGTTCTAAGTGTTAGATATAAACTAGCTTGTAGTATATGTCTAGTAGCTGTATTAGAGTTTGCAGCAGCTAGTTTTTGTAAACCAACTAATGCATTAGTGTCTGGATTACTACCATCTCTAGCTTCATTTAACCCTGTAACATCTCTAATCATTTGTAAATAATACTGATAAGTACTTATTAAAGAAGATATTTTAGCACCACCTGAAGATGACTGAAGTTCTTGGATAGGAACTTTACCTCTATTCATTTCACCATCTTGTGTTAAAGATCTACCTATAACACTACCAGTTTGGAAATACATGTTTAAAGCTTCAGCTGGATTATAGTTAGTTCCATTACCTAAATCAACCTCTGCTAAACCATCCATATCCAGATAAACCCCATCAGGAACCATCCTAGACATTACTTGTTGTAGTTTTAAATGAGTTAACTGTATCATATCAGCAAAACCAGTTACTCTACCCACTAAGCTTTCTATTCTACCTTGGTACATCCTTGGTGCAGTAATAGTGTAACTTAAATTAACCTTGCTAGTATCTGCATATGGTCTAGTCATGTTTTCAGCCATTCGCCAGTCTAACATTTCTTCCATACCTAATACTTTAGCTCCTGAATAAAGTGTCTCAATAGACCTTGAAGCTTTTTTAAAGTTATCTGTTTCTTCTACTTGTAAAAAAGTATCTTCTTTTTCTATAGTTTTCTCTAGTCCAGTAGCTGTTTCTTTTATTTTAAATACTTGATCAATATAACTTTTCCATTCAAAGTAAAGAACTTGTACAGTATTTTGATCGTATCTTCCGTTGAAGTTAGATGAGTAAGCAGTATTACCAGTATAGTTTTGAAGTTTTTTAACTTGCTCAGGCGTTAGGCTAGGAAATTGCTTTTTTAATTCTACTAAAGGCACATTCTTAACTTCACCGACGTAATAAACATCTTCAAAATTAGGATCGTTAGTATATGAATAAACTATATTGGCTGGGTCAACGTAATCGACAACTACACCTTCAGCTGGATTCCAAGTTGTTTTTACGCAAGATATACCTAAAACAGTTAAGTCATAATTTAATCTTTTTCTTATTAAGTGATATTTGTTTTTATCTAATATTTGACTTATAACTTCTTCTTCAGCAACTTCTATAGCTTGCTTATAATTCATTTGCATGTGCGCTGGTAGATCTTCTAAAGTTTCTGGAGTATTTTTATCTCTAGACTCTGTCATATCTATACCAAACTCCTCCATCACAACAGCATTAAAATCTCTATTCTCTATATCCATTATAATACGTTGAGCGTATTCTGTTCTTTTCTTTAATGAAGTAGGATCTTGAGCCATTGCTTTAACCTCGTAAGATCTTTGTGACATACCATTAACTACTATATCTACAAACTTAGGTATAATTGGAACTGGTTTCCAGTCTAAATTAAGGTAAGACAAATCACCATTAATAGCTAATTCATCTTTGTATTTTTGTACTGGTTGCTCTGCTCTAGCGTAAAGTCTTAAGTTATGAAAATTATTATAGTTGGTCATATATCTATAACCAGTTCCTTGTGAATTTCTAAACCATTCGCCTTCGATAGCTCGCGCAACTTTTAAACCATATTCGTATGTAGCTTTCTCAGCAGCAGGTACGACCTGGTCTGGGAAGGTACTATATGTAGTTGTAGCTTGCATATATATTAATTAATTTTTGATATTGTGCCGGTATTGTCATAAGTCTTTATACCAAGATTTATTTTATTAATACTAGTTTGAGGAACTGGTCTATATAAATTTTTATTACAAGCCATTATAGCTAGTCCAGAACTTATTGTTGCATCGTGTTTAGTTCTGTTATTTATATTAAAAACTGCCCAGTCTTCTAATGTTTTTTGGTGATACATATCACCGTAATTATTCTCTTTAATACCTACAAAGTTTTCTATATAACTTTCAATAGCAGCAGCATGTGCTTGTTTAATATCTTCACTTGAGTTAGGTATTCCACCTATTTCTCTTTCTGTTATAGACAATTTATTAATAAGCTTGTCAGGTCTGTTCATGCTAAAACCTCTATAACCTCTTCTTTTTAAATAATAAAGTAATCTTGGCTTATTGTTTTCACAAAGTAATGGCATACCATAAAAAACTAAAGCCATTAAAACATCTTCAAAAAATATTTCAGCCGTTTGAGGTCTTGATATATATTCTAAAAAGAAATGATTAGATGGTGCATCTTCCATAGAAAACTTAGTTAAACCGTGTAATGAGCCATTAGAACCTTTACCGTCAACAGTTCCAGATATATCATAGCTATCACAACCAAAAGCACCAACATGCTCATTTAGAGGGTATTTAACACCATTTCTTACTATCACTCGATTTTGTAAATTTTTAGGTGGAACCCAACTAATTTTAAATCTACCATCATTATTAGGATAAAACATTACAGTGCTATCTTTAACACCATTAACCCAATTAAAACTCCCTTGAGTAACGTTTAATTTATTGTTTACAGAATCGTTATAATCAATTTGTTCATATATCTTTACAAGATTAAATAAACTTTGTTTTGTTTCATCTCTAAAAGCATGAGCTTCAGTTCTTGGAAACTGTCTATAGTACTCGTTTAAACTATCTTGATCTGACTTTAAGCCTTCAACCTCGTTTTCCCAGTGTTCAATAACGCCTGTTTCAATTTCAAAACCGTCGATTCCTTTGACTGTATCTTTTTCTCTAATGAAAACAGGTGATCCGTAAGAATCCATGAATCCTTCGTAGTTCCATTCCATAGGGACGAACAAAGAATAGAGTCCAGAAGAAGTTTGTCCGTTTTTATTTCTTCTTGTAACGTCTGAATTATAGTATAATTTTTTGAAGTTGTTTCCACCTTTGTCTAACGAATTAGATGTCGAGCCCATCATACATTTACCTACGATTCTTGAACCTAGTCTCAATGTAGTTTTAGTTACTCTCCAGTTATTTAATATATTATCAGGTCTCTCCCATTTACCACTTTCATCGTGAGCTAATAGCTTTAGTTTTTCACCATCATAAGAATTATCACCCGTGTTTTTCCAGTCAATAGTTGTATCTAATCCATCGAGTTCTTTTAGTTGCTCATTACTTTCAAGCTTTCTTCTAGTAAATTTTGAAGCTGGAACCCTATATGCCAGTTCTGTTTTAGGACGATCCATACCGTCTTGGATCGGCTTGAAGAAAAACGGATAGTTAACGGATATTGGTACGACTTTATCTGTAAACATTTTTTTAGCATCTGATCCAGATTTAGATAATATACCGAATCTGGAATCACTCGATATCGTCGCTTGGTTAACAAGCTCTGCCGATGACATAAATGAAAATCCAGAACGTCTGTTTTTAAGATAGCACATCCCGTAACATCTGTTATCTGCTTTGCATGCTTCCCAAAATATAAAGAATAATCTATTTGCTTCTCTATAGTCTGGTGCTCCAACGTCGATCTTTGACCATTGTAAGTACATGTAGTGAGTACCAGTAATATAAGTAGGTTTACCTTTAATATAAAACCAATAACCTTGTTCTCTTTTAGTAAACTCTTTATCAATATAGTCATACCACTTTTCTTTAAACTCAGCTGGATACTCTTCCCAGTCAAATCTATTTTTTATTCTGCTTAATTCTTTTGGATACTCTTGTCTTTCCCAACGTTGTTGCGTCTTTTCCTTGCTTCGTTTAAACGGTTCATCTGCTGCTGGTAAAGCAATCCTGAGATTCTGTATTTCAATGACTTGTCCAATTTTTCCAGTTTTACTTATTACTATAAAATCATAATCAGAGTTATAACCATACTCCCATTTTTTGAAACGATTTTGTTTCTTTAATATCTTAGGGTTAACAATATCTTTAACTTCTTTCCAAAGTGTTTGTTGATAAGTCATTTACTTCTCCCTTCCGCGAAACCTTTAAAAGTTTTTTGTGTTTTGTCTTTAGGTTTTTCGTTTAAAATATCTTCTTCTATTTGTATTCTACTTAGTATTTCAAAAGCATCAAATATAGCTAACTTCTTTGTTGCAGCAGCATTTTTTAATCTATCAGCGCTTACGTCATCGTCTGAGTCTACAATCTTTTCTTTTGCTACTTTAATAAGTTCCTCAACTGCTTTTTGCCCAGCTTGGATTATTTTCTTTTTCGTCTCCTTGGTATTCATGAGTTAAAGCTATATCATTTGATTTCATACAATAAAGTCGTTCACCTTCTATAATAAACTCAAATTCAGAGTTAGGGGTAAACGTAATAAGTGTTCCAGGAGTGATTCCTGCGGCTTCTAAGGTGTTATTAGAATATTTTACTATACCAACGTTAGGTTTTTCTTTTATATTGTCTAATATGTTCTGGTTTTTAATTGGCTTTATAAAACAGTAGTTTAAATGTGGTTTTAAATTATACATATATACTTGCTCAAGAGAACAAAAATACAATTCATTTTTAAAGTATGTACCACTGTTTCTTTCCATACCTTTTTGGTCGTAATATCTACGTAAGATATTGTGATGAACATATACTTCATCACCAGCTTTTATTTTTGTATCATAAGCTGCTGGAGTAGAAACTACAAGAGCTCTTTTGCTTACAAAAATGTGATTTTCAATACTCGAATTAATGACTAATTCTTTATTACCAACCTTTTTAATATTTTCATATCTTTTATCTAAAGGTTTTATAATAAAATGGTATAAGCTTTTCATTAGTAACTAAGATCGTATTCTACAGATATAGCCATATTGCTATTAAACTTTTTCCAAGGTAATACTTCGTTATTTTTTATTATATAAATATTGTACGAAGAATCTTTGTCATCAAAAAGTATATCATTAATAACGTGCTTACCATAAACTTCTTGTCCTAAAGAGTAATGCATAGCTTCATTTTTATAATCAGCTCCTATACTAATTTTTCTTATCTTCTTCATCTTCTACCTCTGTATAAGTACCGTCTTCTAAGTTTATATTAACATGGCCATACTTTTCTTCTAGAACTTTTTTTAGTTCTTCTATATCAGTATTAATATCTGCTATTTTATGTAGCATTGCATGTTTCTTGGTTTCAATTACACCAATATCTAATATTACTTTTTGAAGATCTTCTTGCTG
>WLWH01000777.1_pt1 | contig 24895 bp, 29 predicted proteins | sample 6712741 | NCBI WGS metagenome assembly WLWH01 (sample SAMN12718694, study PRJNA515312) | sponge metagenome | isolation source: marine sponge | host: Mycale hentscheli | place: New Zealand: South Island, Marlborough, Capsize Point | collected 2003-05-01
TATCTTGCCCTAAGTTGTTTACCCATGTTTCTACAGAATACACATTGTGAGTCCCTACTTCTCTTTTATCTTTTAAATCTTGGTCAAATTGAGGGTTTTCTACGTAATCACCCATCAATTTACTATACACAGTTTTATCGTTTTTAAAACTATCTTGTTTGTCTAAAAACCAAGTACTATTAGTAACATCTTTTTTAAGTTGTGCTTTCTGTGCTTGTGCCATATTAGGTGAACCTAAGATAGCTGCTAAAACACCAAAAGTCATAGCTCCTTTCTTAAGAGCTGAATTAAATTTTTCTCTCATTTTAGAAAAATTACCTTCTGTTAAAACTTCACCCTCACCAAGAAGTTCTCCTTCAATTATGGAGGAGATAATATCAACTTCTTTTTTAGATAATTTAGTATTTTTATTTTTTTTATTTTCTTTTAAAAGTCCTTTAGACTCTAAGTGTTTTTTTTCTAATCTTCTATTAGCTTCTTCAATAACTAATCTTTTATCAAATCTTCTCATTTTATTTTATTTTAGTAAGAATAATTACGACCTTCTTCTCTAGCATTATCTTTCATATAGTTTTGATACTGACGTTGTTTTTCTTTCCGTTTCTTAGCTTCAGCCACCTCCTTATCTTTATTCGCTATTTGATAGTCATTGATTTTACTTTTCATTTTGGATACCTTAGTAATAAATTTACCAAAATCCTCAGAAAACTTATCTATTTCACTGTGATAACCATCAGAACCAGATACTGCGTTAGCGATGCTGTCTTTAAATTCCATTTTTAAATCCTCTAAAGCTCTTTCTAGTCTATCTACAGCTGGGTAAGCTGGATGTTTAGTTACAGTAGTTTTTTTAACTTCTTTTTCTTCATCTTCTTTTATAAGACCTAAGATTCTTTTATTAGCCTCATTCATATTGTTTTTTCTATCGCGTCTTCTCATAGTATACTTTTTATATAAATATCTTGTTAAATTAAAAAAATTAAACTATATTTGAGTTGTGAAAGAATTAACCAAGTATAAATTAATATTATCTACATTACCTTCATTGTTTTTTATGGTGACTATGTTTTTTGGGGGGAATAAGTTTGATTTTTATATTTACTTAATTGTTGGTATAGTATTCCCTATTATATATTGGTTTGTTATTCAATACTCTTTAAACCAATACGGAAAAGAATTAGATAAAAACAGAAAAAAAAATAACAAATAATTTGTTAGTTAGAAAAAAATAACTATATTTGTATTGTTAATGATTAAATAATAAAAAAACTTTTAAAAAGATATGGCAAAAATTAAAGACTTAAAATCTCAAAACCCAACTTACTTAATAGACGTTATCGGTGTTTTATCACAGATGGACCCAACCAAAACAAACAAGTATTTACCATTTATGATTAAATGTACTGCTGATTGGGTTGAATGGATTAACAACGAGTTGAAAAACGAAACTTTTAAAGAAATGTTTGAGGTTATCCAAGACTTTGAAGACCTATCTCAACGAAACCTATTGGAGAACAAAGATATCTACTCTTACGAGTCTAACCAAGATATCATTGAATCTGTCAAGACAGCTAAAGAAAAAATTACACGTTCTGAGGTTAAGAAAAAAGAAACCGAAGTACTTTTTGAAGACAACCGTTGGTTGGTTGTTTTCCCTCTAAGTGTCCGTAGTTCAAACCTTTATGGTAAAGGAACAAAGTGGTGTGTCTCTAGTGAAGACAACAATTACGGTAAGTATTACAAACAATACACCGAAAATGGTTCACTAGTTTTCGTAATCGACAAGAAAGCGAAAGAATCTGAATATCGAACCAATGAATTAGCTAAAGTAGCTTTTCATAACGATAGAAAGAAAAATGATGGCATTACTTTGTGGGACATCAAGGACAAACAAATGGGTGTAGGAAACGCCATGAAAGTTTACAGTATGTTGGGTGGCGACATAATGGAAATCATTAACGAAAGACTAGAAAATGGTCCTACAAACAAAGAGGAAGCAAAAAAGAAAGGTGTAAGAGACTAATAGTTGTCTTTGTCATAAAAAGGAGGTCGAAAGACTTCCTTTTTTTATTTATAAACATATCTTTTTCATATGTTTAATTTTAAAACAATACCAAAACATAATTTCCTAGATGGTTCCCCTTTTTATTATGATTCACAAAGAGAGTGGGTTTATATTAATGAATTAACGGGTCAAATTAACATTCCTTATGATGTTCCTTATGATGTAGACTTTACAACAACAATAACTGACACACCAACATATCAAGGTGTTACTGTTACAAATGGTCAAGGTGTTACTGTTACAAATGGTCAAGGTGGTGTTATTTTTGAGGTAAACGAAAATCAAATAACTTGGAATGGCAGTGATTTAGTAACAGAAGAAAGGGTAAGAGAGATTTTTAGGGAAGAAATAAGGTTAAGAAATGGAAACACTGAATGCCTCTGATTCTTTTTTTCTTCTTTTTTTAAGACCTGGAAATTTAGAAAATAAATGTGAACTTGTTGTTTTTATTTCTTCTTTAGCTTTATCTAACTCGTTTTTCTTAACTAATTGAATAAACTTTGAATTTCTAAAATTACCAATACCCATATTAAAAATCATTGATGTCATTGTGTTATACATATCTTGTGTAATATTAACCTCAATACCTTTAGATTTCCAATCATCTAATATCCTATTTAAAGCTTCTGAAGATTGTTTAATATCTTGTTTTAATAATTTTTCAGCTTCTGTTGTATCAATCTCTTGACCTAACTTATATTTAGAACTACTAATATCTTCAGCGTGACCCCAACCTATTGTTATTTTACCATCACCAATCTTATAACCCTTACCAACATAACTTTCTTCTTTTTTAAGAAAATTAACTAAACTATCATTAGGTGTTCTAATTTCTATTTTTTCAACTTTTTCGGGTTGTACTTTAGTAATTTCTATTTTTTCGGGTGAAACTTCGTCAACAACTGTTTGTAATTGGTTTATTGTTAATAGTCCAACAAAAGAAGCTAAAACATATTTAATTATTTTGGTTTTGGTTTTTCTAGGTAACTTTTTTAGTTTATTAAATAAAAGTGAAAGGTATTTTTTAACATCTTCCTTTGTTTTAACCCATTTTTTTGATTTATCTAAATTATTTTTAGTAAAGTCCCATTCCATATCTGGTTTTCTACCGTCTTCATTAATTAAAGTTACATTATTTACTATTTTATCTAAATAATGTTCACATTCCTTAATATCACTTAATTGTGGTTGGTGTTGTAAAGTACCTTTTTTTATATAGCTAATAGCTGTTGAATGGAAAATATCCGTACACTCATCTCCTCGAAAATCTTTATAACAAAACAAAGCTATCTCATCTTCATCTCTTAAATGAATACCAGACTCTTCAAACCAATAAACTCTAGGTACATCCAAATCGGATACGGGTTCTCCTTTATGATACCAATAAAAAGGTTTATTATAAAACATATGAAAATTTTTATTGGTGAGTTCAGGTTCAATATCTTTAATCCAATCAAATTCCTCTGATTCATTTATAAATTTACCGTCATCACCCTCAACAACCCAAATACCTAACCTAACAAATTCTAATACATCGTCTTCAAACCAATGCTGTGTACCTTTGTTGTTGTCAAGTATTATACTAACACTATTCGGACCTGGTAAATTACCTTTTTTTATTGTCCAACCAATACCATTTTTTATTTCACCTAAATTTAAGTCTGACTTATTTAAATCTGACATAGTACATTTTTGAGTTTTTAGTACCTCATCCATGTTATTCTCTCTATAATACGCCTTTTTACCAATAAGAAAATCTATTGAATGTATTGGGTATTCTATTTCACCTTTAGCCCATTCAAAGTCACTAAAGTCTTCTATCTCTTCTCGTATTATTTTTCTTATTTCCATACCCATCTACCGTTACTAATATAATCTTTTAAAAAATTAACTGAAGTTGTACTATCATGATTTTCACCGTACTTTGGGTGGTAATTAATTAAGGATAAATTACCATTAACATCAATTTCTTTTATTGTATAATATTCTTCATGGTCACCTTCAATTATTTCCATATCACTCATTTCGTCTATTATTTCAGGACCATAACCAAATGACCTACCAACCCAATCTTCAGGTTTTTCCAATTCAACAGGGGTAATATCTTTAGCCCAATCCCATTCGCCATTAGATTCTTTTATTTGTTCATTAACAATTTTTCTCCAAGGTCTATAATCACCAGGAAATTTATTACCACGGTTATAAATTTTTCTTCTAATACTTCCTTTATCATTTTTTAACCAAACCATGAAACGATAGTCACGTCTACTTACACCCCAGTCATACATATCATCAACGGTCCATACATGATGGCTACCGGGTGGTATAAACTTATCCCCTATCTTAATATCATCATAATCAAGGGTTGTTTTATACATTTTTTTATTAAAATTAAGAATGTCTTTTTTATCAGGTTGTGTATCTTGAATCCAATCTAACTCTTCAGATTCGTTTAAATCTTCAGGGGTTGCTCTTCGTAACCACAAAGCGTTGTACCAATTTTTATTATCATCATCATTTTTAGGACCTAACCAAGGCTTTTCCAAATCACGACCCCACACAAATTGGTGAGGCATATGAAATCCGGTAACATCCTCTATGGTAAATATATCACCATCAGGTGTTACTACCTTAGTACCTAAAGGAACACTTTTTATTGGCAAACCGTTTTTACCCCCAATAGTAACTTCTGGTGTATCCTTAATCCAATCTAGACTATCGTCAATTTCTTCTTTTATGATTCTTTTTAGATTCATATTAATAAATATCTAACAAAGCATAAAAAAAGGGGAACATTAAGTTCCCCTTCAGTTATTGTTAAGATTTATACTATCTTAATTCAGCTACGTTAAATGTACGTAATCCATCAACTTGGATTTTACCATAGAAACGGTTATTAACCATTTTCTTAGCGTATCTCGTCATGATACCTTTAACAGGTACGAAGTTGAATGGGTTATACATTGTTGGAGTCAACTGTAATGGTACGTAAGGTGCGTAAATGTACCCAGTATCCAATAGTGATTGACCTTTGTGTCCAATAATGATTGTATTAGCCGGAGCGTAAGGGTCTCTGTATACAGTATATCTACCTGATAGAGAACCAACTCTTTCAATACCCATGTTATAGTTATCCTGCTCAGGAGAAGCGTTAGATACGTGGAAGTATTCTAAATCATCAAAAATAGCTGATATTTCAGAAGAAACCACAATAAAGTTAGCTCCACCTCTTAAGGTTGACTTATGGATTTGTGCGGAAATTTGATTTACTGCCGTAACCAATGTTTGGTTCCAATCTTTCTGCGTGTAAGCGTTAGATTGTGGTAGTCTCTTATACCCGTTGTAATCCCATTTTAGTTGCCATGCCGCTCCAGTTCTTAAGTCTCTTAAGATTTCACGGTCAATTTCAGCTGCAACTTGTTCAGATAATAAAGCTGTTAATTCAGCTTCAGCATCGATGTTATGGAAAGCAGATACATCTTGTGCCAATTCAGGTGTCCATGTAGCTCTTAGTTTTCTTTCAGTTACAGAAACAGTTACAGAATCTAATTCGAAAGAAACTTCTCCCATTTGAGATTCAAGTTCTAAGTCTGCGTATTGTCTGTAAGTAAATACTAGATTAGTACCACCTAATGTAAGTGGAAGACTTCCAATACCAGGAGTGATAGCTGCTGTAGTACCTGATTGAGCTCCGATGTAACCATCGAAAGTACCATCACCACAAGTAACACATACTGGGTGAGTTAAATCAACTTCTATGTAGATTTTTCCATCAGGAGAACAGATGTCACCGTAATTAACGATACCTTTTCCGTACTTTTGAGTTACAACTCTTATTGGTACTTCATCACCAGGAGCGAAAACTACCTGACCATCTTTATCAACGATATTAGCGTCAACAGTAGCCATTAAAGAAGATAAGAAAGTTTCAGTATCCATTTCGTTTCCGTCAGGACCAGTTAATCTTCCTGCGTTAGTAGTTGAGAATCCTTCAACAGCGTAAATTTGACTTCTAACAGAACCGTCACCAGCAAAAGCGTTGATTCCTGTAACAAACTCGTTACCACCACCAGTACATGCTGACATGATAACTGGGTTACCATTAGCAACTACTAAAGTAATAGCTCCTTTTGATTGGTCAAACATTTCGTTGTTATAGAATCTGTCATAAAGATTCTTAGCACAATCAGAGAAAGTTGTTTCGTTACAGTTAACTAAATCAGTAATACAAGTAGTAACATTCATTTCACCATGTACTGAAGTACCACCATTAGTACCAGCGTCAAATGCTGCGTCATTAATTCTATCAGAAGTTTTAGGTACAAAGTAGAACAATTTACCGATTGGTAAGTTCATTGCTTGTACAGATACGATGTCATTCGCTAATAATTTAGAGAATACACGTCTTACGATTGGAAAAACTACAGTTTCAAAAGAACCGGAAGAACCAGCTGCATCAGTAGTTTCATTGATTAGAGTAGAAGCTTGGTTTTCATACAACAAAGCGATGTTCTCTCTTACGTGACCGTTAAGTCCTTCTAGGAAGCCTAGGCCATCCCATTTAGAGACAGTTGCTTCACGAACAGCTTTTTGGTGCTTAAGTCCGATGTTACCAACTTCTCCAGATTTTAATAAATATCCCATTTTTTTTTGGTTTTTAATTTTTTATTATTATTTTTTATAATCGTATGACCACAATTTTTTCATTTTTTCCATTTGTGGGTCTACGTAAACTTTTGATTCAGTTATTTCTGTAGCTGAACCAGTAGTCTTAGAACTATTTAGTTTTTCATCAATTGATTCTTTGATTGGTTCCTTTTTAGAGATTTCTTTTACTAAAGATTTATAAATACCTTTAGACTCTTTTAAAGTTTTAACCTCGTCAAACCTTTTGATTATTTCTAATTTTTCTTCTTTGGTAGTAGTATTTTCAGTAAATAATCTAACTGAATAAGTTAAATTACTATTGAAAACTGCTACCTCATTCAACTTGTCTCTAAATTGCTTAAGAGCGTCTACCATTTTGTTGTAGTCTTCCTTAAGTGTTTCATTTTCAGAAACAGTAGAATTTATTTTATTTTTTAGAACTTTGTTTTCATTTACTAACTTTAAGAACTTTGGTTTTTTAGACTCGCCCATTTTCACACGATTACTATTAATGTCAGATGATTTCCTGTTAGCAATTCTAGAGGCGTTACCCAATGTGTGAGCTCCTCTATTTTCTTCCATTCCATCTTCCATGTAATCACCTTCAGACATTTCGTCATTCATATCATCCATGTAATCACCTTCAGACATTTCGTCATCCATATCATCCTCTTCATCTTCATCATCACCTAATTCGATTTGATATTCGATTTCATCAGAATCCATGTCTTCATCATCCATTTCTATTTCACCAGAATCCATATCTTCCATGTCACCCATGTCTTCCATATCTTCATCATCCATTTCCATTTCAGAATCACCACCAAGTTCTATTTTATACTCAGCACCTGTTTCATTATCCTTGATTTCAACACCATCACCAGTTTGGATGACTTCGATTTCATCTTCGTCAGCCATTTTTTTGAAAACGTTAACAACTGTGTCATCATCTTCATCTGTAAGGTCTACAATTTCAAGTTCATCAGAATCCATGTCTTCCATATCTTCCATGTCACCCATGTCTTCCGTATCTTCCATTTCTTCATCACCTAGTTCAATGTCTAGGTCTTCATCACCAGCTGAGCTGGCATCATCTAGGTCTATTAACTCTAGAGTTTCTTCTTCATTTTCATCCTCTTTTAAACCATTCGAATCCTTTTCTTCTAGGGATTCCTTTACCATCTCTTCAATTTCTGAACCCATTGTACGAGTCAGTATTTCTTTTGCATTGGTCTCGAAAGCTTTTTTTATTTGTTCACTTTCTAAAAGGGCTTCATCGATTAAAGACTTTCCTTTTTCTGCCATTTTTTATTTTTTTTAATTAATTAATTATTAAACCGCGCACAATCGCGTTGTTTTTAAAATAAATATTCAATAAATGTGGAAAAGCTTGATTTTTTAATTAGATTGTTATAAAAAACAGGATATTTATTTCTGTATGAAGAAGAATATTAAGGAAATAATAAAAAAAACGTTAACTAACATTGGTAATAATTCACCTATACTGAAAGAAAATGAGGATTTAACCACAATTAAATCTTTAAAAGGGTCTATAGAAAATGAATTGAGAAAAGTTTATAAAAAGGTGACAGGCAAAGAATTAGACCTACCTGAAATAGATATTAAGATTGATGATGAAATAAAAGATGGTAAAATTGCTGGATTTAATCACCCTAAAAATGGGAAAAAAGGTTTAATGGGTATTAAACCAAAAGCTTTAGAAGACAAAGAATATCTTAAATGGGTAATTATACACGAACTAATTCATGCGTGTGTAGGAAAAGACTTACCCAAACACAAAGAACATGCCGGGTTATTTAAAAAAATAGCTGATGAGATGGGGTTACCTAAAGAATATCAAGACTAAACAAAAAAAGACCCATTTCTGAGTCTTTTTAAATTTACAATCATTATTGTTGTTATGCAGGTACTTCTACGTGAATAACATCTTCGATTGGTGATTTAACTGCTGAAACAATTTCATAGTCTAATACTGTACCGTCAAGGTATTTGTGAGTTCTAGCCTCAGCTTCAGTACAAGTCATTGAATCAACAAGATACTGTGTTTTGATTTTTTTTACTTTTCCTGTATCTTCGTTAACTGAATCGAATTCTACTTTTACAAGAAAAAAATTTGTGAGTTGGTCTCCCATGATTTTAAAACTTTTTTTTTATTAATAATTATTATGAGGTATAATTATATGATTAATTTATTAATATGTGAAGTATTAATTAGGGTTAAATCCAGAACCAAAAGAACTACGACCCATGTTAGACAATCTATCACCGAACATTTTGTTAGTGGTCATTAATTGTTTACCATATTCTTCTAGTGTGGGTATTAAATCCATTAATAAAAGTTTAACCCTTTCAATAAATTGTTCATTGTCACCCATAGAATCTGAGAAATTAGAAAGAACATCTATTTTTCTTCTAAATGAATTAAGTGAAGAAATAGCTTTTTTAGCTTGTAGTATAACATCATCCTCCATAACTTCACCTATAGCGGTTTTGATTATTTCTATAAAAAAATTTATTTCTTTTGATGTCTCCCTTAAAGAATCACTGATATCATTTTTATCAGCTCCATCCATAACTTGATTAGCTATACCCGATAATAAATTAGATAAATCATTATGACTACTAGCGAGTGCAGCCATTGCTTTTCCAGCGTGTTGGGCCATAACATTTGTGTCGTCATACCCACCTACTTCTTTAAGAAGTTCTTCTTTTATGATTTTACGGATATTCATGTATTACTTACTGTTCTTTAGAAGCATCTCTAATGTCAGAAACAATACTAGCAATTTTACTTTTTGGTACACCTATCATTTCAGCAAATTTAACAATGGCTTCAGCTTTTGGTTTTGGGTTATTTCTTTTCGCTATTTTATCGAAAAATACCATAACTTGTCTAGTCTTTGATAATTTATCAAAAAAAGCTGTAACCAACCTGTTACCATCTTCTTCACCTTCTTCACCTTCTTCACCACCTTCTTCAGATGCGTTTGGGTCCATTTCTTCTTCTTTGATTATTCTTTTAACTAACTTTTCTAAGTCTTGTTCTGTTAATTTTACTATTCTCTTTTTCATTTTTATTTTTATTATAATATTTTTATTTGCTGCTTTTTGCTTAAGCTGCTTAAGCTGCAAGCTGCGCAACTTATATATAAATACTTATAAGCCACGTAAAGTTTTAGCTAAATTTAATTGTCTATAAGTTTTTAAATCCCTTTTACCCAAACCTTGAACACCTTTCTTACTAGGGTCTTTATCTTTTTTCTTTAGTTGATTCATCTTTTTTCTAATATCAGCTGAAGTTAATTTTTGGTCTTTTTTAAGTCCCATTTTTTTTCTAAGTGAACCAGGTTTCTCTACCGCTTTCTTAATCCAATCCTTATCTTCATGAACATCATCCATATAAGAATCATATCCTTCTTCCATTTCTTGTTGTGGTAGATAATCAAATATTTTTTCACCATAGATTTTAAATAATCTTTTTACAATAGCTTCAGGATTTTTTCTTAAATATCTAACTACGATTGGTGGAACATCATCAGCGTATTTACCAAACATCCCCATAATATCTCTTTCTCTTGGGTTTGATGTATAATCTTTACGACTTCTAGCACCACTCATTTCAAAGTCAGTCCTATCTTCGTTAATGTTGTTTAGTTTTTCTTCTCTAACAACTTTTTTAACCATTCTTTTTAATTCTCTTTCTGATATAATGTTTTTCATAATTTATTTATTTTAATTACTAAGATTTTCACCACTGATGATTTCATATAATTTCACCACTCTTTCATTGAAACCTTCTAAAGCACTAAGGTCATACCTAAGTCTTTTAATTATTCCTTTAGCTTCATCAGAAAGTTCTGTACCATCCATGTCTATTGCATCCATCATTTGTTCAAATACTTCAACACCACCTGCGGTACCACCCATTCCAAAACCGGGTGTTAAATATAAAACCTCATCATGTAAATCAGCTAATTGAGGACTTCTTTCATAAAAGGCTTCATAATTGTCATCATCATAATTGTCATCTTCCTTAATGATTTTCTTGACCAACTTTTCTAGGTCTTGTTCTGTTAATTTTACTATTTTCTTTTTCATTACAATAAAAATTTATTTAAATTATCTAGTAAGTCAGAGTTATTTTCGACTACTAATTTTGTTTTATTATCTTTAGTGGATTCCATATAAGGTTTTAAATCTTTTTCACTTGAAGAAATCCAAGAACCTGGGGTTGATGGTGATGTAACAATATCCCAACAAATTAATTCAAAATCGTCTTGTACTACATTTTTACCATTTTCATTTTTAAGTGAACCAACACCTCTTGATGAGATTCCAACAGTCCAACCTTTTCTAATCATGTTAAGAACTTTGTCACCCACAGATGAAATAATACCTGACTTAAGATAACCTGGAGTTGTATCCAATTCCATTTTACCCATAAGTGTTCTACCATTCCACCAAATCTCTGAAATCATATGTGACACTCTATCAGCATCAATAATTGAAGATTCAGGGTGGTTTAACTCACCTAGGGAAGTTCCCATATCAATAAACTCTTGGTATCTTTTTGCCTCTCTTTTAAGGATTTCTTCGGGATAGACTCTCCCGTTTTTATTTTCTACACCCCATTTTTGGAGTACAGCATATATTTCTATTTTGTCTGGTAAAGAACCGTCTTGACCTAAAACTAGTCCTGATTTAAATTCGTTAATTAAATTGTGGTTTGAACATACCCCATCTTGGCAGGTTAGTTCAGACGATACAAATCCAGAATCATACTCTACTAGGAATCCATAACCTTCTTCACCTGGTTTTAATATTTTCATATCTATACTTTTTCTATAAATATGCTAATAAACCGTATGTTTTAGGTTTACCAATAAAAAAAAGGGGCATACACCCCTTTAATTATTAATCTGTTTGTGGACCTTCACCATCTAACCAATTTGCTTTATCTACTAATTCAGCATTTTTAGCTTTTGGTTTTGGTCTAATTAACTTAACTTTTTCTTTTATAAAATTTAAAATTCTCATCTTTTTCAAATACATCAGTTATTATTTTTTCAGAAATATTTTTCACAATTGGCATCATTTTATCTGAGTTAACAGGTAAAAAAGGTTCTTTTTTAAATAAAGTCATTTCTACTGACATAAAACTTTTTTTACCATAACTTACTCCTGATGAAGCCATATTAAAATCTACAATAGACTTTTTTGTGTGAAAATGTTTATCATCTAAAACCTCAAAAAGTTTCTTTTTAACTCTTTTAGATTTATTTCTTAAGATATTATCATAAACATCAATATCAGAATCTTTAGGTTTACCCCAAGCCGAAATTTGTATATAAACAGACTTTGGGTTTTTATTATCTACCGTTCCAGATACTACGTTATATTGATATTTTGTTTCGATTTTCATTTCTTTCCCTCTCATTATTTTAATTAGTTACTTACCTCAAGTTCTTCAACTTTGTTATATACAGTCTGTAACATACGTAACGCTACATTGTATGGGTCACAATTAGAAGCTGGTCTTCGGTCTTCAAAATAACCTTTACCATCGAGACTTGATTGAGCGGGGATTCTAATACTAGTATCTCTAGTACTATACCCATAACTAAAATCATCTATACTAGAAGTTTCATGCTCACCTGTCATACGTTTATCATTATGTAAACCATAAACTTTCATGTGTTCATTGTGTGTTAAAGCTAACTTTTTTACAGAATCCTTAATTAATTCAAGTCCACCTTCTTCTCTCATTTCAGGGGTTGAAAAATTAACGTGACATCCTGAACCATTCCAATCACCTGTTTTAGGTTTTGGGTGGAAAGATACCTTAACTCCGTTTTCTTCTGCCACACGTTGTAAAATGTACCTGGAAACCCATAATTGGTCTGACCCCTCAAGAGACGTTACAGGTCCAATTTGGTATTCCCATTGCCCTAACATAACTTCAGCATTAATACCTGAGATATCTAGACCCGCTTCAACACACTTTTCTAGATGTTCTTCTACGATTCTTCTACCTGTAATGTTGTCCGCTCCAACACCACAATAATAATCTCCTTGTGGTCTAGGCTCTTCTTTTGGTCTAAAACCAAGTGGTAATCCTTCACCTTCTTTAAAATTTGGTTTTGTGGTTAAAGTATATTCTTGTTCCCAACCGAACCAATTAGCTTTTTCTAAGTTATCTTTAGAGTCCATCATTTTATTTTCTTTCATAAACTCTTTTAATTCACCTCTTTTATTTGTTGGATGTAAGGTTCCGTCTGGATTTAGTACTTCACAGAAAATTATGTAATGATTATCACCTCTAAATGGGTCATTACAAGAAAACACAGGTTTTAAAATACAATCTGTATTTTCACCTTTACCGGCTTTAGCCTGTTTTGTTGAGCTTCCATCAAAAGACCATTTGGGTAAGTTCCAAACAAACCCACTATGGATGTAATCTGTTACATCTTCAAAACTAGTTACTTTAGTTTTACTTCTTAATTGTTGTGGTTGATTTCCGTCCAACCAAACGTATTCTAAAAAAACTTTTTTCATTTTTATTTTTTATCAATTGTTATTTGTTATTAATTATACTCATTTTATGTAACAAAAAAAAGCCCCCTTAAAACAAGGAGGCTTTTATCTATATTTTATCCAACATTGGGTTCTTTTGGAGGGTCTTCTTTTTTACCACCAAAAACTTTTACTACATCTAGGAATTTACCCCCAAATACATAACCACCAAATAATACCATCGCGTATTCTAAAGCTTCAATAATAATCTTAAATTTATCTAAATCTAAATCACTATTAGATTTATGTAGACCAGCAAACATTAGAAACCCTAATGTGATATAATAAACTATTACAGAGACTAATAGATATACTCTACCTTGTGACCATTTACCTCTTTCTTTTAACATATCTTTAAACATAAATTATAAAACTTTTTAAATTATTATTTACTTAATAAATATCCCGAAAGTTTAATAGCGGTATATTTTAAAGAACTATGAGCTTCATCTGATAACTCTTCTTTATCTAAAACAAAATCAGTCCTTAATAAACCAATAGCTTTTTTATTTAAACCATAAATAGCGTATTGGTATGTAGATTTAACCCCGTTCTCTAAAAGAGAATATTTACAAGCACTTTCAGGGTAATTTTTTTCAACATCATAACAATGGAATTCTTTATTTTCCATTAAATTTTGTAAAGTAACTAAACAAGCCGATACAGGTATATTTAACATATCTAACTGTGTTCTAGATACCCCAGGTTGTACCACTTCATAAGAACAAGATAATTTTTGCATTGACTTACCTGAATAATATTCACCACCATTGTGAAAAGAAAAAATAGAAACCCTATCAGCCCCTATTTCATCTTTTATCTCATCTAATTTTGTGATTATTTCAACATCCTCTTTAACGGTCTCATCTATGATACAACTATCATCTTTTTTACGAGCATCTAATCTGTGTTTAAGCCATATGGTAATTAAGGTACCACCCACACCGATGATAGTAGTAAAAACAGGTATTAAAACTTCTAACATTGTTTGTTTTTTTATTAAGAATTTAGTTTAAATTCTTTTTTAATTCATACAATTTTAAAACATTTTGATTAAAATCGCCTTTATCTTCAGACATTCTATATATAACATCTTTAGTATCCAGCAATTTTTCTTTAATTTTAATATTTTCTCCGCTTTCACTTAAATGTTTATTAACAAGAATTACTGTTTCTTTAACTAGACTTGACACTAAATCTTTAATAGTGTCTTTATCGTTTTCACGTAAAACTTTTAATATATATTTTTCCTCTTCATTTAATGAATCTTTATATTTTTCATTAAACTTATTTGTGACTATTTCTAAAAATTTATCAACATTAATATTTTCTCTAACATATTCAGATGAAGATTCATCTGTATTTTCATTTTTTTCGGATATTAACCAAGAAACAACATTTTCTTTAGCTTCTTGTATTTTAGTTAGGGTGTGTACATTTTTTTTTGATGTAATTAAATTTTGTAAGTCTTTGTGTATTGTTTTTACTTCTTTACCTTTATAATCTATATTATTGGACTCCAATAAAGAAGTTAATTTTCCTATTTCTGAATTTAAAGACTTTTTACCTTTAAAATTTTCAAATAAAGAAATAGATTCTTTTAGGTACTCGGTGGCACTAACTTCACTTTTAATTGTGTTGTTCTCTATGTTTTTAAAAACAATAAAAGCTGTTTTTAGGGTTTCGCTTTCCTTTAATGTTTTTAAAAATTTTTTATATAAAACTTTACCTTCATTAATTGATTTATCGCTTTCAGAAGAATACGATTCTATCAGCTTCTCAGTAAATATATCTTTTATTGTACCAAAATTCATATATCTTTTTTAAAATAAATATGCTTTAGTTTTGAATTAGGTCGTAATTAATCAATTATTTCTTCACCATCAGTATCACTAATTAGATTATCGATACCATTTGTCATGTTCATTATATCTTCATTCTTTCTTTTACCCTCTAAAAGAAGTTTTTCTATTACATCCTCATCCCCTCTAAATCCTTCACCAAACCCACCTTCACCTCCAGCTTCATCTCCGCCAAATCCTCCAGCTCCAGCTTCATCTCCGCCAAATCCTCCAGCTTCATCTCCACCAAATCCTCCAGCTCCAGCTTCATCTCCGCCAAATCCTCCAGCTTCATCTCCAGTTGCTGAATCATCAGTCGTTGGTGTTAATATGTCACCGTATAGTTTATCTATTTTAGTAAAGAACCCTGTTTTTGTGATTACTTCAGGTGTTTTTTCTAGTTCAGCTGCAGCAGCCTTTTCTAATCTTTGTTGTTCTAAGTCTAATCTAATCTCATCGTCAGACCAGTTAAAAATATTCTTTTTAGCCCATGTGTGTGATGTTGGAGCTATACCTTCTGATGACGCAACTAAATCTTTGTAAAGTAAAACTTTTTCTTTCCACTGTTCAACCTTTAACATTTCACCTTGTGTAGATGGATTGTTTAATGATAATTTAAAATTATCTAATTCATCATGAAAACCTAACATATATAGGTGAACTATAGCTATTTTATTTAATTCTTGAATCATCGATTGTTGAATCCTATTAATAGTTCTAGCAAACCTAATATCCATTAAAGCTAAATTTTTACCATCACCCGTTGGTTCCTCAAAACCTAAAAAAGTTTTTGGTACCCTAAGTGCTGTAACCATTTTTCTTTGAATAAATTGTATATCAGCTATTTGGTCCAAATTTGTTGCTCCAGGAAGAGTCTCTATTGGCATAGAAGCATTAGGGTCTCTAACAGGTACAAAATAATCTTGGTCAACAGCTAAAGTGTTATATCTAACATCTTGTTGACCTGTTTTACTGTCAGCTGTTTGTGTTCTTTTAAATTTATTGGCAACTTTTTGTACATAAGCTTCAACATCCTCATCATCAATATTACCAACGTAAACTTTAAATACTCTTCTTTCGGGTGCTCTAGTTACACGATAAACCAACATTGCGTCTTCAGCTAATAATAATTGTCTCCAAGTTTTTCTAACTTTATCTAAAACAGAAGTACCATAAGGTAGTTTTCTATCATCACCAAGTAACCTAAAATGAGCTACCTCCCAAGCGTTAAAACTTAAACTTTTAGACTTCCACTCGAATTTTATTTCTCTTTTTTTATCTGTTTCTGGGTCATTTTGATTAAAACCTAATACACTAGAATCAGTCCTAGACATCTCAATATTTGTAAGTTGGGTAGAACCTATAACACCGTATTTATTATTTAGTTTTAAATGAATAAAATTATCACCATACTTACAAGTATTCCTAGTCCACATAGGTAAATTAGAATGAATATCTAAAACATTAAAAAATAAATCCTCTAAAACTTTTTTAATTCTACTAGAGTCTGAATATATTGACATTATTTGTCCCTGTTCATTTAAAGTACAACTCTCTTCAGACATAGTATCTAAAGCTACCGCTATTTCAGGTGTAAATTCCATTGCCTCATAATCCATGTAAGAAGCTAATCTTGTTGTTTCATAATAAGTGGCCTTCTGATACATTTCATTATCAAGCTTTGTCCACTGTGAATCCAAATACCTTTGTTGTTGTAATTCTAACTTTTGTTTTTGATAATCTTCTCTAGAGTTAGTTACTATTAAGTCTTCACTACCTAAACTGTATTTTGGGTTTTGTAATACGTTACTTCTTTGCGTACCACCCCTACCTAACATTGTTGTTAGCTTTTGATAGACTGTTAAGTTATTTTTGTCTTCTGCCATTTTTTTTTATTTATATTCTTTTTATAAATATTCACAATAAAGGTAATCTACACTTTATGAATGTGAAGTGTATTATTCAACATAATCACAATCAACATAACCTAAATGTTGACCATTTGAGGTGTCTATCTCCCAAACATAACTAACTATATTATCGTAAGGACCATTACAAGATTCATAGGTACTATTTCTAGTACTATTAGTACCTATAGTAGGAGCTTGCCTTGGTGTAGGATTCCAGCTATATCTTATTGTTCCCGCACCAGGTCTAACATTTGGTTTATTACTAAAAGGTCTATTTGATGAATATTGTCTTGCCATTTTATCTTCCTTTAAATTTACTCATGTCACCAAAAATCCACATATTTTCTTTAAATTGGTCTACGGTTACATTTTTATTATTATCTCTTTGGTCTGTATAAAAACCAGTATTTACAGCTTCATTTAATTCATTATAATCTTCAGTTTTAGTGGTCTCAACAGACCAGCTACCAATCATAGCTTTTGCTTGTCCTTTTGATTTCTCTAAATCTTTAAAAGATGTTGAACCTACAAAACAACACATAGCAATCGACATTAAAAGGTCATCATGATAACCCTTCATGTGGTCTGCTCTACCACCAATAAAAACAAATGTCTCTATTTCCATTAAAGCTCTTTTAGAACGAATTTTAAATGAATCCATTCTAATTGATTCTTCTAATTTTGAAACAATTGTGTTTCTATTTTTTTGAAAGTTTAAACCAGGTAATTTACCCCTATCCATATATTTCTGTAAAGCTTTATTGTTTTCTACAGAATCAATACCCACTGTTACATCATAATAAAGGTTTCTTTTTGGGTAACCTAATTCAATTAATTTAAGCACTACCGAAGCACCCCAACCACCTGTAATATCAACCACAATAAAGGCATTATATGAGTCACCATAATATTTACATATCTCACCTAAGACATCAGGAGCAACTTTACCATGGTATTCAGCCACTTGATTACCTGTAGTAAAATCCCATATTACAAGACCAGCAAAGTCATCAGAAGAACCTGAAGATGGGTCGGCAGATAAAATATATTGGTGTCCCTCTATTGGGTCTTCCCATACCCACATATTACCATCAACCCATTCTCTTCTGATTGGGTCCATAACATTATCTCTTTCTTGTCTATTTTTATATTTATCGTCTATAACATTATCACCTGAACCAACAAAAGAACATAATAACTCTTGTGCTATCGACCTAGCGTTATGGTTAAGTTGAGCACACATACCGTCAAACCATCCAGAAGTTGGTACGTACCCATTCTCAACCATGTCAGGCCATTTTTCTTCAGGTACAGTACATTTTTCACCTGTGTAATGATTCACGTCACCACTTGATGGGTCAAAAATAGTCTCAACAATGTCACCAGTCTTTTCGTCAAATAAATTCCAAGTCATACCGTGTGGAAATTGTTCATTTTTGTTTCTACCATTATAACGTGGGTCTTCATACCATTTCATAGAAACAATATTAAAGTTGTTATAACCTCTTTCAGCGTTAACATATGCTTTATGGTATAATGGGTCATGACCGTTTGGTGTTGATATTAAAATAGACCTACCACCTGTTGAAAGTGATGGTTGTGCAGCTGTGTAAAATTCTTCACCCTTATTACCCTCAATAAACGCAGCTTCATCAACCACAATAACTGATGGGGTGTAACCCCTTAAAGCATCTTTAGAAGAAGCTACAGCTTTTACTTCAGAACCATTCCATAGTTTATAATGTGAACTAGAATTTTTTTCAGGGTCAAACCAAGTTTCTGAACCTGGGGGTCTATAAACATCCATCCATCCAGGTAACTGTGTTGTAAAATCTCTAATTTTCTTTAAAAATTCTTTCGCTGTTTCTTGTTTGTTAGCCGCAATAAGTACTTTTTGGGTACTTTTATTTGAAGCTAAAGCGGTTAATATTGATAAATAAGCTGCCGTAGTTGTCGATATACCAGCCTGTCTAGGTTTCATTACTATATTGTGGTCATTAACACGATAAGCATCAACTAATTCTTTTTGTCTTGGGAATAACTTAAAAGGTACGAAACCTCCTTGTGTTCTATCTTCTGTTTCAAGGTATGATTCTATTGCATATATAGGGTCTTTTATACATTTACCTATTTCATACAACATTTGTGCTTTAGTAATACTCATACCAATAAATATCAATGAGCAAGAAAAAACCCACCATAGTAGCGAACTTTAGTGGGTTTCGTAGTCCGTAGACTATAACAGTCCTAATCTGTTATTTCTTATTTAAGATAGAACCTAAGTATCTAACCATTTCCATATCACCAGCATCTAAAGCCGAATCAATCTCCATTTCTATTTCTCTTTTTGACATTCTTTCGTAGTCAGGTTCAGATGGTTCTTCTATTTCAGGTTCAGGTCTTAAACCTACTTCCCCTTCCTCTTCTTCGGGTGGTGTTAAAGTATCACCTTCATCTTCACCTTCGGGACTATCATCATAACCACCAAAGGCATCATCAGAAGCTTCTCTTCTTAATTCTTCTAAAGCCTCCTCAGACATTCTTCTAACTTTTTGTTTAGAATCGGCGTTATTTTGAATTAACCCTTCTATAATATCATTATATTCAGTGTCAGGTAATTCTTGTAACATATTCCAAGTTAAAGATATAACTTCTTGATTATCTACAGGTATTTGGGACACAAACCTTTCCCAAATTTTTGTACCCAAACGAATGTCATTTGTTTCAGAAGATAAGTTATCTGTTTTATCTAAAACATATCTCCTTGTTTCTGCATCTTTAGGTAAACCCCAAAGTGACATTAATTCAACAACCCCTTTAGATAGTTCGTGTAATAGTATTGGAAATACCATACCCTGTGCAATAATTTTTGGTTTTTGTTGATTAGAAAGGTCAATCCTAACATTACCAGCGTGAACACCACTTTGACCTTCATTTTTGATAGTATCATCATCTAATAAAAAGTAATTAGCGTCATTGGCTGTCATTAAGTTAGCGTAATTTCTACCCAACTGAGGATTTTCATCTCTTAATTGGTCATCTAAGTGGTGTAGATTTTGTGACTTTCTAGCCGCTCCATGCATCATAGCGTTAGTTAATCTACGTCTTTTTATTTGTGGTTTAAATTCGTCATGTGTTTTACCTTCTGGTGGTTGTTTTTCACCTTTAGACATTTTTAAATCACCACGATTAATTTTACCCACTTTAACCCCTGCTTGGTTTGATAATTGTTCCATTTGTTGAGGTGACATATCACCACCAACTAACATTTGTGGTGGTAAACCTACAATCTTAGCATCAAACTCAACAGCGTCAGCTGGGATATTGTATTGTTTACGAATCATTTCTACCGCCTTTCTTTCTAGATTTTCAGTACCGATTCTATACTCTTCTTTTGCTGCCGCCATTAAAGAATTACCTAAAAGTGCTTGTACGTCTCGTAACGATACATTTCTTTTTCCAGTTTTTCTTCTAATGTCGTCTGCTATGTCTTGAAAAGCTTCTTGAGCTAACTGATTAGTTAGTTCCTGACCTAATATATCATTATAGTCATTTTCACCACTTTCAAAATTTTGTCTTACATTATCGTTCATGTTTGCTTCAGATATTAAATTATCACTAATTGTTTCTAATAACTCAGATTTAGTTATAGTTGGGTTCTGAGTTTCCTCAAGTATAGACATAATTTCTGATTCAGACAAATTAATTTTTATTTTTTTCTTTGATTCTGTTGCCATAGGTTCTGTATCTATTATTGCTGACTCACCGTCATCGGATATTGTTAATTTATTCGAATCTTCGGGTTCCATGTCACTTATTTTTTCTTTATATTTTTGGAAATCATCTGGATTCCTAAATTTACCAGTAGTTGGGTCATAATCTATATCGTACTTTTTACCCGCTATGGTAACATCTCTATCAACATCCTCAACCTCATCTAATTCTTCATCATTTAAAAGATAAGGTTCTTCTTTTGTATTTTTTTCTTTATTTGCCATTATCCTGTTACTTTATTTTCTTTATATTTTAATACTAGGTCATATTCATAAAGTTTTTCATCAACAGATTCTTTGGTGTCACCAAAATTAAATACCCTACGTTTTTCGGGTATTTCTTCATCCTCCTCTAACTTTTCCCAACCTAACGCAATAATTCCTTCTACTGCATTATAAATATCACGAACCCCATCTTCCTGTACTAATTCCATATCAAACAAACTAGTTTTTAATGTACCAACCGTTTTAATTATAGATTCATCGGGTGATAATTCTCTTGTTTCAGTCATAACTGATGACTCATACCAAGAGTCGTCCCAATCCCATTCTATTGAATGCGAAAAGAGGAACTCAAAAATGTGTTCCCCTTTAAATGTTGTTCCTATTCTGTTGATGTAGATTAGATACATTAAATAAGTTTATTAAATCTCTTAATAGCTTCATTCATGTTTTCATCGTCACCTAAACCTTTTAACATATCAGGGTTTAATTCAGTGTACTGTGAGTCTTCATCATCACCTGTAGGCATTCCCATACCAGCCATATCACCAAACAATTTGTTAAGGTCCATTATTTGTTGTTGTATTTGTTGTACCTTATCATAATCATCTTGTGTTAAAAGACTTTCACCACAATCAGGACATGGTTTATCTATATGTTGTTCATAGTCAACACTATCTATTGTATCGTCTTTATAGTCACATTCAGGGTTATCACATTTGAGTCCTGATATGTTTGCCATCATTGGTTGTTTAAATGGGTTGTTGTTCATAATTTCTTTTTTTATTCGAATTCTATATCATTATCATCACCAGCTTTAGGACCTGGTTCCTCACCTGGTGTAATATCTGGTGGTGGGGTAAATGGTCTTCTTGATGGTCTATCTTTTCCCGGTGTTTTATCGGGTGTACCAGGTTTTGTTGCTGGTTCGTTTGGTTTTTCTTCAGGTGCTCTTTGTGGTGCTGGACTCATTTCAATATTTTCTTCCATATCTAATTTTTGTTTTTCTTTTTTAGTTAAATCTTCACCAAAAATTTCGATAAAATCCTCCACACTGTCAAGCGGTTCACCCGTAAACTTATTACCTCTCATTTCACCAACCTCAATGTCTCCTACTGAATTTATTCTAGCTACAAGTAATTTATCATCACCATCAACTATATCTAAATAAATTAAACTTTCTTCAGGGTCTTCAGATGTTGCCTTTTCTCTTAATTCAACGTCCATACCATATCTTCTAACAACAGTTTCTACATCTTCATAAGCTTGTTCTTGTTCGTAAGTTTCCATTTGGTCATTTAAATGGTCTTCTGTCATATAATCACCCTCTTCCATAAATTCAGTATCATAAGGTAATTTATGTTTTGCCCATTTTTCTATTGGGTCTAAATCATAACCTGGTGCTGCCGGTCTATGATAATGGGTTGAGATATCTTTATCGGCTTGTCTCATAGCTCTAGAAGGACCTGACCTGTCATATTTTTTTGTATTAGGTCCATAAAGAGCATCCATTTCTTCAGGTCCCATATCTTCTTCAATATCTAATAATAGTTTATCTTCAACGTTCTTATCATCAGGGTCAGCAACTTTATCGTCTTCATCACCACCTATTTCAGTATCTTCATCTTCTATTAGATTTGGGTTTGGTCTATCTAAAGCTAAAGCTATATCAGCATCATCACTCATATGTGAATCATAATCATCATACTCGTTAGATGGTTCTATAATACCCGCTCCTTCCATATCTTCAATAAAGTCATCAATCTCATCCATACTTTTTTCACTCATATGAGAATCGTACTCTTCAGAATCATATTCTTGACTTTTTAGATTTGGTCTATGGAACCCTGGTAATAAATTTGTATTTCTTCTTTTTCTTGGTTTAATGTATCTTTCTTCGTCTTCATCAACAATCTCAGTTTCTTCGGTGTCTAAATAAACATCTTCATATGAAGGGAACTCATCTTCAACACTTACATCACCATTCCAATTGTAATTAGCCATACCATCCATGTTGTCATCATAATCATCACCCATATGGTTGTCATAGGATTCTTCCATTTCATCAAAATCAAACTCTTCTTCTGAAGATTCTACATCTTCTTCGGGTTCTTCTTCTTTTGATTTCTTTTTAACGGTTCTAATAATATCTTTTTTATCTTCCGAATCCATTGTGTCTAAGTCTAAAGCTGATAACACAGATTTAGCGACCCATTTTTGCATATCAGAAGAAATGTCTTCAACGTCTCTAAGTTGTTGTCCTAATTTTCCTGTTGTACTTTGAATATCTTTGATTTCATCGTCAGAATCATCTAACTCCAAATCTTCATCTTCACTATCACTAAGTTCTTCGTCTTCAGGTTCCGATTCAGTTTCAAATTCCTCAACATCTCCTTCACCTTCTTCACCTTCTTCAGATTCAAAATCAAATTCTTCTTCACCTTCTTCACCTTCTTCAGATTCAAAATCAAATTCTTCTTCACCACCTTCGGTAGATTCTTCTTCACCACCAAAATCAAATTCTTCTTCACCACCTTCGGTAGATTCTTCTTCACCACCAAAATCAAATTCTTCTTCAGAAGATGGTTCATCAGCTGGGGTAGGTTTAGTAGTTTTCTTTTTATTTAATTTTAATACAAACTTTTTTTCAGATAAAATATCTTCAGACTCTAAAATGTTTGTAGATTCTACATCGTAATGATTATTAATTTCTTCAAACATAAAGTTAAGCTCTCTAGTAGCGTTACTAAATGAATTAAAAGATTTTTTAGATTTATTAGATAAACCACCAAAGTAATCAAAATCAGATTCAGATAAATTTTCTTTTGTTACACTTTCTTTTATGTAATATTTTTTATTTTCTCTAACTATTGCGTATGTTTTACCATCAACAGACTCTTTAACTAAGTCAAAACTAGAAAGATTGTTTCTTTTGTTTCCATCTAAATTTTTAATATCGGACAATTCCAACATTCTATTTAAGGTACTTTTTCTCATTTTATTTTAATTTTTTTATCTTAACCTTTTATATTCCAAGTACCATCTGCATTAACACCACCCTGTCCTGGAGGTCCTACAGCAAACGCTTGAGGTTTCTTTTTACCCATTAAGATTATGTCAGCATTACTACCGGCAACATCTGTTAAACTATTTACAGTTAAATTTAATGTTATTGGGCCACCCGTGGGGCCAGGGAATGTAACCCCTTTATATATTAATGTATCACCAACATCGACATAAATTTGATAATATGTGTTAGCTGAAAAATTTGCTGTCGCTTGTTTATCCACTATATAGTAACTAGTATCCATAATTTTCTTTTCTATATAAATATGTTTATTATTGTTTAAATCCCTTAGATTCTTCCAAGAAAGATGAAGGAACCATATGTTTTTTAAGTTTTGTTGTTTTTGCTAGTAAAAGATAAATTATACCACCAGGTAATATTGAAGCTGCCGTAAAACCAGCTAACTTAAGAGTATCCTTTAATTGGTCACCTATTTGCTTCTTCTCATCTTTTGTTAATTTCTTATTGTTTTTAACTGAATCAACCAACAATCTGTAGGCTTCTTTTGTTTCTTGCCTTTCTTGTTTTAACCCCTCTAAGAATTTTTTAAAACTATTAGAAATTTTTTCCATATATTCTTTTGGGTTGATTTCTTTTATCTTATCTAACAATCTTTCAGACATAATTGTAGACTCTAGTGTAACAGACTTATCATAAGCAACAGTTTTAATATCATACAATCTATCCAACATACCATTACGTCTTAAAACTTTAAAAACAATATTTTCAACTGAAAATTCACCACCAGACTCTAAACCTGATTGACGCATTTTTTT
>WLWH01000778.1_pt1 | contig 24891 bp, 10 predicted proteins | sample 6712741 | NCBI WGS metagenome assembly WLWH01 (sample SAMN12718694, study PRJNA515312) | sponge metagenome | isolation source: marine sponge | host: Mycale hentscheli | place: New Zealand: South Island, Marlborough, Capsize Point | collected 2003-05-01
AACTAAGTTCAGCATGGAAGACGCTCCGTTTAATATGTTTTTTTTAGAATATATATCAAGACCACCAACAGCAGAAATATTCTTTGAAGATGTACTTATGGCATTACATTTTTATGGTATGCCTATACTAGCAGAGAATAACAAACCAAGATTATTATATTACTTAAAGCGTAGAGGTTATAGGAAGTTCTCTATAAATAGACCTGATAAACTTTATAATAAGCTTTCAGTCACAGAAAGAGAAATAGGTGGAATACCTAACTCATCAGAAGATATTAAGCAAGCACACGCTGCTGCTATTGAATCTTACATAGAAAATTATGTAGGTTTAAAAGAAAATGAATATGGAGATATGTATTTCCAAAGAACACTAGAGGATTGGGCTAAGTTCAATATAAACAATAGAACAAAGTTTGATGCGACAATAAGTTCAGGATTAGCTATAATGGCTTGTAATAAAAATAAATATACTCCAGTTCAATTAGTAAAAAAAGATCCAGTTAGTTTAAGCTTCGGCAAATACGACAACACAGGTCATACATCAAAAATAATAAAATAGATGATTTACACTAATGTTAATAGTTCGTTTCCAAGTCAGGTGGTACCAGACGAAGAAAAGAATACTTTAGATTACGGTTATCAAGTTGGTAGAGCCATTGAGAATGAATGGTTCAGAGGTGATCGTGGCTTAGGAGCTGGTGGTCGCTTTGGAAACAATTGGCAGGATTTCCACAGATTAAGGTTGTACGCTAGAGGCGAACAGTCTGTAGCTAAATATAAAGATGAATTATCTATTAATGGTGATTTGTCTTATCTTAATTTAGATTGGAAGCCAGTAGCTGTATTGTCTAAGTTTGTAGATATTGTTGTAAATGGTATGACTGACAAAGGTTACGCTATAAAATCATTTGCATCAGATCCATACGCTATAAAAGAAAGAACTGACTTTGCTTTCAATGCTTTACGTGATATTGAAAACAGAGAAACTATAATGCAGTTAAATGCTGAGACAGGGCAAAACTACTTTGCCACACCTGATCCAGATGATTTACCGCTAAATAAAGAAGAACTAAACTTGTATCTTCAATTAAGCTATAAACAATCTATAGAAATAGCTGAAGAAGAAGTTATATCAAACGTTTTTGATTATAACAAGTATGACGAAGTAAAGAAAAGATTAGCTTACGATTTGGTTGTATTAGGTATATCAGCTGTTAAAACTGATTTTAATGTATCTAATGGAGTTACGGTAGATTATGTTGATCCTTCTAGTTTGGTTTATTCTTATACAGAAGATCCTAACTTTGAAGATATATATTACGTAGGTGAAGTTAAAAGCGTAAGTTTAGAAGAAGTTAAAAAACAATTTCCATACCTAACTGATAGTGAGTTAGATGAAATACAAAAATACCCAGGTGATTCTAATTATACTAGAAACTACAGAGGTCAAGACGATAACTACAATAATATACAAGTTCTTTATTTTGAATACAAAACGTATAATAATCAAGTATTTAAAATTAAACAAACAGATCAAGGTTTAGAAAAAGCTTTAGAAAAGCCAGGTGATTTTAATCCACCTGAAAACGATAACTTTGAAAGAGTACATAGAGCTATAGAGGTTTTATATAGTGGCGCTAAGATATTAGGTCACGAGAAAATGCTTAAATGGCAACTGTCTGAAAACATGACTAGACCGTACAGCGATCAGACTAAAGTTCAAATGAATTATAGTATATCTGCTCCACGAATGTACAAAGGTCGTATAGAGAGTTTAGTGAGTAAGTGTATTGGGTTTGCTGATATGATTCAATTAACACACTTAAAAATACAGCAAGTACTAGCACGTATGGTACCAGATGGTGTATTTGTAGATGTAGATGGCTTAGCAGAAGTTGATCTTGGTAATGGTACAAACTACAATCCTCAAGAAGCTTTAAACATGTATTTCCAAACTGGTAGTATCGTTGGTAGATCTAAAACAGTTGATGGTGATATGAATCCTGGTAGAGTACCAATTCAAGAGTTGCAAACATCTTCTGGTATGTCAAAGATACAAGCGTTAACTCAAACGTATCAATACTACTTACAAATGATACGTGATGTAACGGGATTAAATGAAGCAAGAGATGGTAGCCAACCAGATAAAAACGCTTTAGTAGGATTACAGAAACTAGCCGCCGCCGCGTCAAACACAGCTACCAAGCATATACTACAGTCATTGATGTATTTAACTATAAGAACTGCAGAAAACATAAGCTTAAGAGTTGCTGATATGTTAAGCTTTCCGCTTACTAAAAATGCTTTAATGTCTTCTATAAATCAATTCAACGTCGCTACGTTAGATGAGATAGATAAATTAAACATGCATGAGTTTGGTATATTCTTAGACCTAGAACCAGACGAAGAGGAAAAGCAGAAGCTAGAGCAAAACATACAGGTGGCTCTGCAAACAGGTCAAATAGGTTTAGAAGATGCTATTGATATTAGAGAGATAAGCAATATAAAATTAGCTAATCAATATCTTAAGTATAGACAAAAGGTTAAAGCTGAAGAAGCTCAGCAAGCTCAGATGGCTAACATACAAGCGCAAGCGCAGGCTAACGCTCAGACTGCAGAGCAAACTGCTTTAGTTGAAACTCAAAAACAACAAGTGTTGACAGAACAGAAGATGCAACTCGAGCAAGCTAAGTCTCAATTTGAAATACAAAAAATGGAGATGGAGGCTAAAATCAAAAAGCAATTGATGGAGCAAGAGTTTAGCTACAACATGCAGTTAGCTAAATCTAGAGTTGATGCTGAAACTACTAGAGAAAAAGAAATAGAAAATCGTAAAGATGAACGTGCTAGAATTATAGGTACACAACAATCTGAAATGATTTCGCAAAGACAAAACGATGAATTACCTAAAAACTTTGAGTCTGCTGGTAATGATTCACTTGGAGGATTTGGACTAGAACAATTTGAACCTCGTTAAAAAAAACTTTTAATTATTTAATTATATTATATTATGTCAGAAGAAGTAAAACAAGAAGGAGAGTTTAAAATAAAAACTCCTTCTAAACCTAAAAACTTAGGTAAAGCAAATGAAGTAACTAAAGTAGAGATACCAAAAACATCGGTAGAATCTCAAGGCGAAGTTATACCTGAAGTTACTAAAGTAGAAATAAAAAAAGAAGATGCCGTTCAAACACAAAAGACAGATGATAGCAATGTTATTGTCGAAAAGCCCGAAGACAGTGGCGACAGCAAAGAAGTGGTTGAAGAAGTACGGACCACCGAAGAAGCAGTAGAGTCTCCATTGACTTTAGTTGATGAAGAAGAGGTTAATGAAACTGTACAATCTGTAGACAAAGCTGTAGAAAAAGCGGAGCAAACAGGTAAACCGCTACCAGAAAATATTGAAAAGCTAGTTTCCTTCATGGAAGAAACTGGTGGTACAGTCGCTGATTACGTGCGGCTTAACGCAGACTACTCTAACGTAGATAACAACACGTTAGTTAGAGAATATTATAAACAAACACGACCGCATCTTGATCATGAAGATGTAAGTCTTTTATTAGAAGACTTTGATTATGATGAAGAATTAGACGAGGATAAAGATATACGCAAAAAGAAAATTGCGTTTAAAGAAGAAGTTGGAAAAGCCAAAAGCTTTTTGGAAGGGCTAAAGGGTAAGTATTACGATGAGATCAAGTTGAGACCAGGCGTAACCCAAGAACAACAACAAGCTGTAGACTTTTTCAATCGCTATAGTGAAGAGCAGGCACAAGCAAAGAAAGTTAATGAGGATTTTTTAAACAAAACATCTAGTTATTTTTCAAATGATTTCAAAGGTTTTGATTTTAATGTTGGAGATAAAAAGTTTAGATATGGTGTAAAGAATCCAGATCAAGTAGCTAAAGAGCAAAACGACATAAGTAATTTCATTAAGACGTTCTTAAATGATAAAGGAGAAGTTGTTGACGCGCCAGGTTATCATAAAGCTATCTATGCTGCTAAAAATGTTGACACTATCGCTAACCATTTCTATGAGCAAGGAAAGGCTGATGCTGTTAAAGACGTAATGGCTAAGTCGAAAAACATCTCGACAGAACCAAGACAATCAGCGCAAGGTGAAGTATTTGTTAATGGATTAAAAGTTAAAGCTATTAGTGGTGTTGACTCTTCAAAATTAAAAGTTAAAAAAATAACAATCAAAAAATAAAATAAATAATTATGGCTGTAAGTCCTTTATTTGGGAGTATTGTCCCAAGTCAATCACAACAATTGCTAGATACTAACTTCCTTTCGTTTAACGGAGGAACTGGTACTGGTGATTCTGATACATTCGCACAACAGTATCTACCTGAGATCTACGAACAAGAAGTAGAGCGTTATGGAAACCGCACGTTATCTGGTTTCTTACGTATGGTAGGAGCTGAAATGCCTATGACTTCTGATCAGGTTATCTGGTCTGAACAAAATCGTCTGCACATCTCTTACGAGGGTTGTACTAACGATCAAACTAATACAATTACTATTCCTGTTGCTGCTGACGTGCAGAACGTTATCTCTCCACAGTCTACTATCGTAGCTTTAGATGGTGCTGGTAACGAGCTTAAAGGTGTTGTAACTGCATCTAACCTAACTACTGGTGCACTTACTGTTGCTCCTTACGATGCTACCACAACTGCTGCTCTTGCTACAACTGGAATTAAAATCTTTGTATTTGGTTCTGAATATGCAAAAGGTTCTTCTACACCTAACAACACTTCCGCTACTGCAGCTGATGGGTATGTAAGTGTAGATCCTGCGTTTACTCAATTTTCTAACTCACCAGTTATTATTCGTAATAAATATGTAGTATCTGGTTCTGACACTGCTCAGATCGGTTGGGTTGAGGTTGCTACTGAAGATGGAACTGGAGGATATCTATGGTATCTAAAAGCTGAATCTGAAACTCGTCTACGTTTCGAAGATTATCTTGAAATGAGTGTAGTTGAAGGTGAAAAAGCTGATGACACTTTAGGTGCTGGTTCTGCTTTCAACGCTGGATTTAAAGGTACAGAAGGTTTGTTTGCTGCTATCCAATCTCGTGGTAATGTAGAATCTGGCTTTAATGCTGCTGCTAGTGCACTTGGAGAATTTGACAACATTCTAAGAAACTTAGATACGCAAGGTGCTATTGAAGAAAACATGCTTTTCTTGAATCGCGAAACTTCGCTAGGTTTTGATGATATGCTTGCTGGAATTTCTAACGGTGGTAACGGTGGTACAGCTTATGGACTATTTGAAAACTCTGAAGACATGGCGTTAAACCTTGGCTTTAGTGGTTTCCGCAGAGGTTCATATGACTTCTACAAAACTGACTGGAAATATCTAAACGATGCTTCTACTCGTGGTGCTATCGAAGACGGATTAATTCCTCCAGGATATGGCGTAAGTGCTATTGATGGGGTATTAGTTCCTGCCGGTACATCTACTGTATATGATCAAATTCTTGGTACTAACATCCGCCGTCCATTCTTGCACGTACGATACAGAGCGTCACAGACTGACGATCGTCGTATGAAGTCTTGGTTGACTGGATCTGTTGGTGGTGCTTACACATCTGATCTTGATGCAATGGAAGTAAACTTCCTATCTGAAAGATGTCTATGTGTACAAGGTGCTAACAACTTTGTATTGTTTACTAAGTAGTAATTAGTTATGTAGTATTTACCCTCGTCTTGTCGACGGGGGTAATTATTACTTTTATCAATTTTATTATATTATATTATGTCAAAAGAAAAAGAAATCCCAAGCTTAGAAAAAGGTTGGGAAATTAAAGATAGAACTTACCTTGCAACAGGTAGGTACAAACCATTAACATTGAGAATACCATCTAAGCATAGTGCTAAAAAGCCAATGTTGTGGTACGATGAAGAGAACAACAAACAACGAGAGCTACGTTACGCTACAAACATGAACTCACCATTTGTAGACGAACAAGAAGGAGAGGTAACACTTGGTACTATACTATTTAAAGATGGTGCTCTAATTGTTTCTAAAAGAAATCAAGCTCTACAAAAACTGTTATCTCTATATCACCCTTATAAAGGAAAACGATATAAAGAATTTGATTCAGTTGTTGAAGCTAGAGACGAACTAAGCCTAATGGAACTTCAGATCGATGCGCTTAATGCTGCTAGAGGTATGGAGGTAGACCAAATAGAAGCTATATTGAGAGTTGAGTTTGGAAGTAAAGTAAACAACATGGCGTCTAAAGAATTAAAAAGAGACATTCTTATATTCGCTAGACAAAACCCATCATTGTTTATTGAACTTGCTAATGACGATAATGTTCAGTTAAGAAACTTTGCAATTAAAGCAACTGAAGCTAAAATAATTAAGCTAGCTGATGATCAAAGATCTTTTACTTGGGCATCAAATGGCAAGAAGCTTATGAGTGTTCCATTTGAAGAAAACCCATACTCTGCTATGGCAGCTTTCTTTAAGACTGATGAAGGTGTAGAAGTCTTTAAGTCTATCGAGAAAAAGTTAAAATAACATGTAACAATAGTATAGGGCTCGTTCACTCGGGCCTCAATACTTAAAACAAATATAAATGGCAATAAACGTAAATACTGTTTACACGACAGTGTTGTCTATTTTAAACAAAGAACAAAGAGGTTATATAACCCCTGATGAGTTCAATAAGTTAGCAACACAGGTACAGCTCGATATTTTTGAAAATTACTTTGAAGATATGAACCAACAGTTGCGTGTGCCACAGACTGATAACGAGTATGCTAATCGTCAAAAGAATGTAGATAATCTTATATCTATATTTAAAACAGTAGGTAATACAACTTACATAACCCCAGCAAATGCTGATGCTTATTTTGCACCTCCTGGTGATTTACATAGAATAGGTACTGTTATATACAATAACGAAAAAGAACTGCAGAGAGTAAATAGAAATGATTTTCTGCATATAAACTTATCTCCACTAACCAAACCCACTGAACAATTTCCAGTATATTTATACGAGCAAGCTATACAAGGCACTGGCGGTGGTGATACTAGTCAACCAAATATATATGTATACCCTACATCTATAAACAAATCTAGTGACATAACTATATCTTACATAAGAAAACCTGCAGATGTTGTTTGGGGTTTTACTTTAAATCCTCTTTTAGGTAACTACGTTTACAGCTCAAGTGCTTCTGTTCAATTCGAACTTGATAACACTGAGCAAGTAGAAGTTATATTAAGAATACTAGCTTACTCAGGTATAGTAATAAGAGATCCTCAAATAGTTCAAGCTGCACAACAAGCTGTGCAAGCTGAAGAAGTAAATTCAAAAAGTTAATAAATGTCATTACTAACAGAAAACAATAGGCAATATTACGAAGGCGCTCAAGGCTTTAGAGGTGATGGTGATACTAAAACATTTACAACCACTTTCAATACTGATTTAGTTTTTGGATCTGCTTTACCAGCTGATATAAATTACCAAAAAAATAATTTTAAAATATACACTAGCGCGACTGGTATACCTGGGACTTGGACTGAAGTTGTAGGTAATTACTCAGTAGCTAGAAACGTTATTACATTTGATGCTTCACCTGCTAACAACTTGTTTATAGTAGTTCAACTTAAAAAGCTAGATGGTGGTAACTATGGTAACAATGTTAGTGATAAAGCTTATGGTAATATTGTAGAAGAAAACTACGGATCATACGCGTACACAAAGCTAGGTGATATAGTTAATAATTTTTTAATAGCATATGTAGGTTCTGGTAAGTTAATACAAGACGTAAAAAGAACAGATGTTATATTTCATGCTAAACGAGCTATGCAAGAGTTTAGTTATGACACATTAAAAAGCGTAAACTCTCAAGAGTTAACTGTACCTCATAACTTAAGCATCGTACTACCTCAAGATTACGTTAACTACGTTAACATATACTGGGTTGACAATCAAGGTGTTAAGCATATTATAATGCCTAGTAATAATTTAACTAGTGATCCTTATAGTTTACCACTACAAGATGGGCAAGGAGTACCTACACAAGATAACTTCGATAGCAATATTGAAGGTACATCGATAGTAGAAGATAGATGGAAACATAACTTCTTTAAAAACAATAAAGATTTAGTAGATAATACTATAGCTGGTTGGGAATATTATTATGGTTGGCCTGAAGTTGGTTATGGTCAAATGTATGGTCTTGATCCTCAATATGCTAACGCTAATGGTTACTTTACAATAAACGATAGAGAAGGTAAAATATCTTTCTCTGCAAATCTTGTAGAAAAAATAATTATATTTGAATACATATCAGATGGATTGTCCACAGATATTGAAACAAGAGTTCCTAAGCTAGCAGAAGAAGCTATGTATGCTTATATAAGTCATGCAGTGATTGCTAGCAGAATAAACCAACCAGAATATATAGTACAAAGATTAAAGCGAGAAGCTAGCACTAAGCTTAGAAATACTAAACTACGTTTGTCTAACATAAAGTTAAATGAAATAGTACAAGTTATGCGTGGTAAATCTAAATGGTTAAAACACTAGAATTAAATGGCAGAAGTTAAAAACGCTTTTATTCAATCTAAAATGAACAAAGACCTAGATGCTAGGCTTGTTCCTAATGGTGAATATAGAAATGCTATAAACGCTCAGATAAGTAGATCTGAAGGTTCAGATGTTGGTGCTTTAGAAAATGCTTTAGGTAACTCTGTGCAAGCTACTTTTGAAGACGGGCAAAGTTATTCTAACGACTTAACCTGTATAGGTTACGTAACAGATGAAGCTAGCAACTGTATATATGTTTTTTTAACTGATGGTACTCGTTCTACCGGAGAACCTTATATACATACAGGGCCTGGTTCTAATCACTTTATTTACAAAAAAGATATTAACAGTACAGCGGCACCTGTTAAGCTAGTTTCTGGAGCATTTTTAAATTTTTCTAAAAACTATCCTATATACGGTATAAATTTATTAGAAAATTTACTATTTTGGACTGACAACTTTAACCAGCCTAGAAAAATAAATATAACCTCAGCATCAACCCCACCAACCCCAAATAACTATTACACCACTGAGGATCAAATATCTGTAGCCACCTACAATCCTTACAAACCAATAGAATTGTATGAAGAAATAGACAGTAGTAGAGTTGCTGAGAATAGCAAATTAACACAAGCTTTAAATTCTTATGACACTACAATGAGAGATGTTGTAAGTAAGTTTTACCCAGGAGGTGGCACAGCTTTAGTTTCAAACTCCACCACAAGTACTGATCACGTGATAAGTAACTTAGACATACCTTTTTACCCAGCGCTACAAAGTACTGGATCTACAAACGAACCTCAATCTGGAATGACTGTTGGTTTTGTTGCAGCTAGTAGTGCTGGCTCTGGTCCTATAGAAGATACTGGAGTAACTGTTGTTTCTTACAACAATAGCACCAATACTGTTACTTTGAGTGGAAGCATCACGACTACCGCTAATGATATTTTTGTTTTTAATTTTAACCCATACTACAATAATTCTTATGCTGGAGACTCTAGGTTTTTAGAGGATAAATTTGTTAGGTTTAGTTATAGATTTAAGTTTGATGATGGCGAATATTCTATATACGCCCCATTTACACAACCATGCTTTATACCAAAACAAGATGGTTATTTTTTAAACACAGAAGAAACTATAGGTGATCAACAGAGTACGTTTACATCTACCGTTGTAGGTTTTATGGAAAATAAAGTTAATGAAGTAAAACTTGTAATTCCACTACCTTCAACTGGTGACAGTTTACAGTCTGAATTTAAAGTATCAGAAGTAGATATATTATTTAAAGAATCGGATGGACTTGCTGTTCAAGTTGTTGAAACCATTAATATATCAGATATAAACTCAAACGCTTCCGGTAAAAATTACTATGAATACACGTATATAAACAAAAAGCCATTTAAAACATTACCTGAATCAGAGTTAATAAGGGTTTTTGATAAAGTGCCAGTTAGAGCTTTATCTCAAGAAACAGCTAGCAATAGAGTTATATATGGTAACTTTCAAAACAAGCACACTCCGCCAGCTTCATTAGATTACTATATTGGTTTTGGAGAGAAAAATCCTTTTAGCATAAACACAACATATAACTCTTTAAGTAAAACTAGTATAGTAGAATATCCTAGTAGCTCTGTAAAGTCAAATAGAACATATCAAGTTGGAGTTGTTCTTTCTGATAAGTTTGGTAGACAGTCTAGTGTTATACTGTCTAACAATAAAAATATTACAAAAGTAGGTGGTATTTCTTTTTCAGGTGATACTGTTTACGTTCCTTATATAGACAGCAATAATATCGCGGGTAATTTTTATGAATGGATAGGTAGCTCTCTTAAGATGTCTTTTAATAGCGTTATTGATGCTAGTCCAAACATAAACAATCAATACTGGCCTGGTATATATAATGGTGATGTTAGCAGCCCTGAGTATAATCCACTTGGTTGGTATAGTTATAAAATAGTAGTTAAGCAGCAAGAGCAGGAGTATTACAATGTGTATACTGCTGGAGCTATGAAAGATATACCTTATAATTATTTATCTATAGTTAAAGGTCCACCAACAGCTCTTAATCCAATTACACCTAATATTTCTTTTGTAACTCTACTAAATGACAATATAAATAAAGTACCTAGAGATTTAACAGAAGTTGGACCTCAAGACAAAACATTTAGAAGTAGCGTAGTATTATTTGGTAGAGTTGAAAACACTGCGCATACATATAGCAACACTGGTAATAAACAATTTCAACCAGATAGAACTTCTTTTACAACAAATTCTATAGAAGATCTTTTTGATTTGTTTGATGTAGATCAATTTGAAAATAATGTTAACACGCCAGTACCTGTTACAGATATAGAAAGTCCTTTTTCCTCTTTTTTCAAAGCTGATGCTAATCCTTTTGTTGGTGAGTTTGTTACATCGCAAGATGCTAGTAAACAGTTTGGAGTTTTAAACACTACCATTGCCACCAACACTTTCACAGCCCAAAGTAAAAACCCCTCCGCTGCTGCAACTCAAACAATTCCATTAGACAACTTCTCTTCAGGTTTTTCTATAGAGCCTGGATATAAAGTAACGGGAGGTATTATAACTGATGATGTTTTTGTAGTTTCTTACGATCCTACCCTTGAAGAAGTTGTAATTAGTGAAGCTATAACGTATATCGCAAACACTGTTTTTACTTTTATACAGGAAGATTATATACCTATAGAAAATCTAGCTATACTAGAAACAGCACCAACGGTGTCTAATTTAGATATATATTGGGAGACTTCTTCTGCTGGTTTAATTAGTGAATTAAATGAAGCTATTAGAAACTCTGCAAATAGCACTCAAGCTTTTCTTACAGATACTAATGATTCTGCTTTTTTAGAGAGTTTAGGTTCAGGTCAAAACATAATAACAAATAATTTTTTTGAAGTTGTAAACGAATTCGGTACACCGATAGACAAGAGTTTAGTCAACTTACAATGGTCTGTAGTTGATTCGTCAGGTGAAAATGCTTCTTCTCTAGTAGAGGTCTATGAGCTAGTGCCTGGAGGCAAGCAATGGAACATTAGAACCACATCGGATTTTCCTAATCTTGTATGGTTTAGTGATCAAAACAATAGATACAGAAACTTTACTTTTACCTTTTCAATAGACGTGGATAATTCTGGCAATGCTTTAGTAGACCAAAACGTTTCAACACCAACGTCAAGTGTTGTCATAAATATTTTAACTAGTGGCTTTACGCCAGTTCAAGGTGCTAAAGTAACTAGTTCTGAAATAATAGGCGGAGAAGTATTGGTTGAAAGTTATGACTCAGGAACCAATACTTTAACTCTTAATACAGAGGTTACACTAAGTCAGGGCAATCAATTAACTATAGCTAACTCACCACCATCTACAAGTACAGTAACAAGAACTCTTGAATTACAGAATGCTGCACCTTCTATGTTTAGTAATGCCCAAGCAACACCACCACCAATATCTGGTTCAGTTGTAGATTTAGGCGTTGTAAATCTTAAGAAAACAATACTTCAATCTTTAAGTGGTGTAAATGGAGCCAACGTTAGTAATTCTGGTAAAAATCTAGATTTTGAACTTATAGATGTTATTAAAGATAGTGACAACTCAAGCGTTAAAGACGCGTTCGCGTTGTTAAAGAATAATTATTATACTAATGATGAAAAAATATCTACTGAGTTTTGGTTAAATTTACCTATAAGGATGCAGGTAGGTGAAGATTACACAGCAACAATAAAGCTAGAAGACTCTGGTCCAGCATCAAAAGTTGTTGATTTTAAATTTAACTTTGGTACTACACCAAGTTTTATTTCAACTATGGTAGTGTACTTTGGTCTATCAAATCAGCTTTTTAGTCCTAGTCAAGATACTACAACTGTTATACTGATTACAGATCAACCAGCAGCAAATAACACTAATGGTATATATCACTACAAGGGAAGTCCTCAGAAACTTATAGAGAGTTCATATAACAGCAACGGCATTATAACTATAGATAAAACCAATGCCTCTACCGGCACTTTAAGCGGTACATCTTTCAATTACACATGCAAAACTGGAGGTTCTGATTGGGCGTTTGTAGCTGACGATGTACCAGGTTATGAGTTTGCAGTTTTAAAAATTGTACTAGGCGACAATGATAACGCTAGTTGTTTTTATAGCCCCGCATTTAATATTAAAGGTAGGACAGAAGGTCCTCCTTTTCAAAAAACAACCGAGCTTAATAATTACAAGTTTGAAATTAAATAGCTAACGTAAGTTTAGTAATAAACAATATAAATAAGTGATAATTAATGAGTGTAGTAATTGAAATAAAATTCTTTAACTCTTTCTTACTTAAGAAGACAAGTTCCTCAGCCTCGCCAAAACAACCTTCTTATGATGGTTCTAGAGGTATACCTCAGTCTATTGGTGGATATCCCGCTGTGTTAGAGCAAGGTGGTGGATATGACGCTGCATCAAGTTGGGTTGTGGAAGAAGCTAGAATACGGGGTGGATATAACAACACTAATGTTGATTACGGTGTTAAAGCTTATCTTGTAGAGGAAGAAACAAACGGTTTTATAAGAGGTAGTTCTCTTATATACTCTGGTATATTTAATTCAAGAACTGGAGTAAACGATTCAAATGTTTTTTCTGTTGGTGAAGATATAACTAAATCTCTTGATCCATCTAAAGGTACTGTACAGAAACTATACGCTGAAGATACTAACTTAATTATATTTCAAGAAAATAAAGTTAATAGAGCTTTAATAGACAAGGACGCTATATACACTGCAGAAGGTGGTGGTACGGCCGTTAGCCAACTTAATTTAGTTATAGGTCAAATACTACCATACGCTGGTGAATTTGGTATAAGTAAAGACCCGGGAAGTTTTGCTGTCTATGGTTACAGAAAGTACTTTACAGATAAAGAGCAAAATGTAGTATTAAGATTATCTCAAGATGGTATAACAGAATTATCTAGTTATGGTATGAGAGATTACTTTAGAGATAAATTCAACGAAATAGATGACGCCTCTGGTGAAGGTAGGATTATAGGCGGTTGGGATATACATAACAGTCAATATGTTTTATCAACAAGAAGAAACGTGACATCAGGAAATAGCTCGTACGAAACATTATCTTTTGATGAAAGTGTTAGAGGTTGGACAAGTTTTTTTACTTACGATCCAGATGTGATGTTTAGCATGAGGAATAATTTTTACTCTTTAAAAGATAATAAATTATATATTCACTACAGCAATGATGTTAATAGAGGTAATTTTTATGGTAAAGACAATAACACTTCTATAACATTTTTATTTAATCCAAATGTTAGCTTGGTAAAAAACTTTAACACAGTTAGTTATGAAGGTGGCAATGGTTTTCAAGTTACAAGCTTTGCTTCTGGATTCACAGGAGAAGATCAATTCGATTCTACGTACTCTCAAACTCAAGACATTAGTAATGTCGTTAGAAGTTACGAGGGTGGCGAATATGTTATAAACCCCGCTGACGGGCAAGCTGTTATTAGAGCAGATTATCAGACTACGTTTGGAACAACTAATCCAGCTTTGAATAGATATCATGCTGGATTTGATAGAAAAGAAAATAAGTATGTAGCTTACTTAGTTAACAACAGCACAGCTACGCAAGGTGAAGTTAGATTTGGATCTCAATTAACAGGTATAAAAGGATTCTTTGCTACTGTAACAATATCTACAGATATGGTTATAGATGCTAATACAAATCAAGCTACATCAGGAACTAATATAGGTGGACTGAAAGAATTATTCGCAGTATCATCTAACTACGTACAATCATCATATTAAAATAATAAATAAAACGTTATGCCAATAGATCCATTATCACTAGGTCTTTCTTTAGGTTCAACATTGATAGGTGGTTTGTTCGGTGGTGGAAAAAAGAAAGCTGCTAAAAGAGCTGCAGATGAAAAAAGAAAACTACAAAACAAATTAGATAACTTTCAAAGACAAGATATAATTAACCCTTATGCTGACGTTCAAGACTTGTCAAGCATGATAACTAATCCTTATGAAAATATAGGAGTAGCTACTCAAGCTGCAGAGATGCAGGCTGAAGAAGCTGATATATCTTTGGCTAACACTTTAGATACATTAGCAGCTACAGGTGCTGGAGCTGGCGGAGCAACTGCTCTAGCTCAAGCAGCTCTTAGAAGTAAAAAAGATGTATCGTCTAGTATTGAAAGACAAGAAGCAAACAATCAACAACTCGCAGCTCAAGGTGAAGCTCAGATGCAGCAACAAAAAATGGCTGAAGCTCAACGCCTGCAACAAGCAGATGTTATGGGTAAAGAGTTTGTCTATGGTCAACAAGAACAAAGAGATCTTGCAGATATGAATAGATTGCAAGCTCAGATAACAGGTAAAGCTCAGAAAGAGGCTAACTTACTTGGCCAAGCTAGCGCTACACAAGGTGCTATTACAGGTGCTTTGGGGAATGTAGCGTCTGCCTTCGTGGGAAATCAAAGGTAGGTAATGACACTGTAAAACCCGTATCAACTTTAACACCAAAAGGTGTACAACTATAATAATTAAAAACTATGGCATTACCTAAATTTTCAGGTGTATATAGAAGTCCGGGTGGAGCTTATGAAAACCCGCAAACTGTATTAGACAAATCTGGTTTTTACCAAGCTAAAACTATTTCTGAAGCAGGTGCTAGGATAGCCGAGTCTATTAACGCTGTAACCAAACGTGAGAACGCTGAACTTAAGCAAGCGAGAAAAGACATTGAAGAAGATTGGAACTTTCAACAAGAGCAATCTGAAGAGTTGATGATTCAAATGCAAGACGCTGGTATAAACAACAAGTCATTTTATGACTTAGGTTATAATATTATTAGCGAAAGATCTAAGGTGAATGGTTTAATTAAAAAGTCACAAACAAATAAAGAAAGATCTTACTACCAAGGATTATATGGTAAGCTTACTGGCAAGCTAGTGCAGTATCGAGGGTTAATAGGTAAGATGAAAGACGCTGGCTCTACTTACAATGATGATGTAATTAAAGATAGTAGCAAAGCTGGAAGGCAAGGAGGCGTAGCTTTAGCAGGTGATTCTTACAACCAAACATATAACTTAGGTATGCCATCTTTATTTGGAGCAACTCGTGGAAGTGACGCTTTATGGTATGAAGATGATAATGGTCAATTTAGAGTTAAGCTAACTAGTGATCAAATAAAAAGAAAAAACAAAGAAGCTGCTAAAATGGTCTCTGTTTTTAATCCAATAGCTGGTAATTACATGGAACAAGTGAGTGATAATATAGATGTAAACGCTTTAGAGTTTTTAGATTACGATCCTCAAAGAGTTCCTATGTTTGACGATGAGGTGTTAGATATATACGAATCGTCTAGTATATTAAAAGACGGACAACTTCAAGATGAGTTTCTAAAAACTAAAGAAGATGGAACGCCTGATACTGTTATAAAAACAAATGATGAAGAAACTCTAGAGTTTATAATGCAAAACACCGATGTTAGTAGAATAAACACCCTTACAAAATCCAGTTTAGAAGCTCTTAAGAAAACATATCTAGATGATCCTAAAAAAGCTCGCATACTTTATCACAATGTATTTGGCAAACCAATGGACGATGAATTGACTGTGGGTGGTGGTAACACAAGTAGTTTATTTAATGAAGAGTCTATAAATAAATTTAGCAAAGCTTTTGATGAATATAATACAGCTTTAGTTTTAAAGAGCTTGTCACCTAAAGTTATTAAAACAAGTAAGATAGAAATAGAAGAACCAGAAAAGCTTACAGCTACAGAAAAGAAAGCTGTTGAAAAACAAACGCAAGATAAAGCTGCTGTAGAAAATATAGAACAATTAGATATTAGCTCTGCATTTGCTGAAGGACCTTCGCAAGAACCAGGTAGAGGTGTTTTAAATTTAAACACTTTAGAGAAGCTAGTTTCTAGACCTCCATACAATGTTACTGTATCTAAAGTTGAAACTGTTGGTGGAGAAGGTACTAGAAAACTAACTAAATCTGTAGAAGGAGCTGATAGATCTGTAACTATATTTGATAGTGCTACAGACGGCGAAGTTAAAGCCGCTTTGAAATTTTTAGAAACAGGTACTAGCTTTAAACCTACTGCAAATGTAGAAATAATTAACGTACCTAATTTACCATAAAATTAAATTATGTTTAAATACAAAGGTTTTGATTACAACTTAGACCAAGTTACGCAAGCTGCAGACGATAAAGGTTTGTCAGTAGATGAGTATGTTAATAAGTTTGGTTTAGAGACTGTGGAAGATACAGTGGAAATACAAACTGACCCTAACGAGGGAAAGACAAACGGTGCTGTGGAAACGGATGCGGCTGTAGCACCAGTACCGGAGCAAGCATCCGAGAGTACGGAATCAGAATCGGTAGATACTTCTTTGGAATCACAACCAAAACGTAAAGGCAGAGCTCAAACAAGACAAAACGAACTAGACAAGCGTCAGCAACCCACCGACTCAGAGTCTGAGCAAGCATATGAAGATGCAATGGCTTTTAATCAACTTGATAATGATTTTTTAAACAACCCTATAGATTTTACACCTAAAGGTGTTGGCAGAGAACTACAACCTTATGATCCTGAGACAAACGAAAATCTAATAAAAACTGTATTTGATAATCGTTGGAAAAACCCTACAACTGGTGAGTATGTAGAAGAGTTTGATTTAACGTATAGACCTGACTATGATCAAGCAGGTAACTTAATGGACACGGTACAACCGTATGATCAAGAGTTATTCGATGCTAAAGAAATGCTAATTGAAAATGGTATCGAAGAACCTAGCAATCAGCAGATACGTAAGCTTGCTGAAAGAAATATAAAAGATAAGTACAAGTACGACGTTAAAAAAAGAAAGTCTAATGAGTATTTGGATTCAATACCAAACGAAGAAAGAGAAAAACTTGTACCTTACAAGGTTGACGAGTATATAAAGTTAGATAAGAAACTTACAGGGGCAACTGATCAGTATCAAACTATATTTAACAAATATAAAGATAGCCCTAATAGCGTAAACTTAATAAACATATCAGCTAGATTTGATGATCCTGATTATGAGTTTGATTTAAGTGGATTAAATAGCGCTAAAGATGCTGATGTATATCTGCAAAGAATAAATGAATTAGGTGATCCAGAAAACTTACCTACGCAAGCTAGTGTTGACTTATATAATAACCTCGTAAATAAATACAAAGAAGCTGTTGGAAACGCTGAAACAGTTGTGCTGTCTACAGGTAAAGAAGTTCCAAAAGCAACTTTTAATTTATACAAAGATCTAGTCAAAGAAAATCAAGAAGTAAGTAGTACGCTAGCTGGATTGGAAAAAGAAATAAACGAAATACCTGTAGAGTTAAGTGAAGCTGAAGTTGAATTAGAATTCTTAAAAAAGAATTACAGCACGCTACAAAAGATGGGTACTAACGCTAGAAACTTACTTGGTTCTATACCTTATAAGTTAGCGGGTGGCGTTACTAGAATAGCTACCGACTCTTATGAAATAGCTTTAAATAAATTGTTTGGTATAGACGAAGACGTAGTGGAAACAGTTATAAGAAACACATCACCTATAAACCCATATGCTATTACAGATTTTACTACTGATATTGTTGAAAAAGCAGAGGATATGTACAGGAAAAAGTACAAAGATGATGTTGCTTTTGATGACGCTTTTAATAGCTGGGAAAACTTTGGTGAATACGCTTTGCAACAAACTGTAGGTCAAAGTGCAACTTTTGCAATGCTAGCGTCTGGCTTATATCCAGGTATGATAGGTATCGGTGTTAGCTCATATGATGATCAAAGAAGATTATTAGATGAAGAAGAAGAGTTACTTGGTACAGATCGATCTACACATTACAAAGCAGCTGTTGCTTTAGGGTTTGCTACCGCTGAAGTTGGATTAGGTTTTGCGCCTACATTTTTTGCTTTAAAAAGAGGATTTAACGCTGCTGATTTAATAGGTAAAAGAAGTTTAATTAACGAAGGTTTTAAGAAACATTTTACAAAACAATTTACAAGAGCTGGTGTTGAAGGTGCAATTGTTGAACCTGGTACAGAATTCGGGACTGTTGTTGTGCAGAATGGTATTGATATAATTAGAGGTAAAGAAGGTGTAAGTATATTTGATAACGCAGCTCAAGGAGCGTTTGATGGATTATTTATAGGTAGTGGTTTAAACTCTGTACCTGTTATTAAAGGTATGGTTTTGTCAAACTTATCTGACTATAATAGCTTTGAAGGCTATAGAAAGAACCTAGATGAAATGGTTGAGTTAAACGAGATAGGTTCAAAGCTAAACAAAAGAACTACGGAATATAAAATAATACAGCAAAAAATAGCAGAGTTAAACGATGATAACAACGAAATAATAAAACAAGTAGAAGAAAAAGTTGTAGCTAATTTAACTACTGAAGGCTTTGATTTATACGCAAGAGCAACGCAAAGGCAAGAGCAATTAAGAGTTAAGGCTAAAGAAATACTTGAAAGTAATGAATTAGGTGACGCAGAAAAAAAGTCTGTATTAGCAGGGCTATACGCTAAGTTTGAATTTGAACAATTGGCTCGAGATAACTTTAGAAAAGACTATAAGATTAACATAGATTTATTACCTAAAGCTGAGCGTAATAAATATATTGACAGAGCTAAAGTTGAGTTAGAGCAAGAAGGTGGAGAGTTCACAAATCTACAGTTAAAGCAGCGAGCTGAAAAGCTATGGCAGACAGATACGTTTGACGCGAATATAGAGCAAAGTTTAAAAGCAAATGAAGCATTAAGCGAAGCTGGTGTTGATCAGAATTCTTTTGTAGCTGAAACTAAAGCCGAAGCTATAGATGCTTTTAGTAACATGCTAGATGCTAGACTTGCAGATCCAAATAGTGGACTTACAGAAGAAGACGCTAAAAAGCAGTTATCGCAGTTTACTAAAAACGTAAAATCTGGTTCTGCTAATGGTGTTAACTTAACATTACGTAATACCGAAACAGGTAAAAATACATACGATATAGTTATAGTAAAAGAAAATGCTATAGCAAATGGTAAAACAGCTACTAATATACATGAGATTGGTCACACGTTATTTACAGAAGGATTAAGTTCTAATACTAAAGCTTTTGAAGACTTAGCGGGAACAGTAATGAATTATCTTGAAAAGTCAAACCCATCTGCTTACAGAAGAATAAAGCGTAGAACAAAAGGCCAAGATGCGGACGAAGTTTTAACTAATTTCTTAGAAGAAGTTTCTTCAGGTAGATTAGATTTAGAAGCTGAACAGAATAAAGGATTACTAAGCTTTTTAAATTTTGGTATAAACAACTCTATTAAAAACGCTACAGATAATCAAACCAGTTTTAATTTAACAGGTGAAACAGATGTTGTAGATTTTCTTACGTCGCTAGGAACTAAACTAAAGGAAGGTACTTTAAGTGTTACAGACGTACAACAAATACAAGAAGGTAAACCAGAAGTAGTTGAAGATGTAGAAATTAGAGCAGCAGCTTCATTAACACCTCAAGACTCAGATAAAGTAAACCAAATATATGCGGAGCAGGGTATAGCTGGTTACGAAGATATATTAAACTTGCTAAAACCAACAGCTAGAGGATTAGCTAGACGTTTTGAGAATAGACCAGATTATGACGAGCAATTAGTTACAGACGCTATATTAACAGGTAAGCGTGGAATGCTTGATGTTATAATGGATTACAACAAAAAAGCTGAAGCTGGAGAACAAGTTCCTCCGCTTTCTGGTTTTATAAATAAAAGTTTTTCTACTAAAACAGGTTTTAAAAGATATATAGACGCAGCTGAAGGAGTGGTAGGTACAGAGTTTACAGAAGATGTTACAGAAGCTAGAGGCGTTGCGGCTGAAGAAGTAACTGCTGAAGTTACTAAAGAACCTAGAGGTCCAAGAAAGCCTACTGAAACAACTAGATTTAGTGATACAGCTCTGGGTAACTTAGATGTAAAGAATAAAGTTGAAGCTGAAAAACAAATATCAGATGCTACTAATAAAGCATTTGAAGGTCAAGACATTACAAGGTTTGGACAAACTAAAAACATACCTGTTGCTGTTGCAGAGATATATGGTAAAATGTTTGGTGTAAATCCAGAAACTATATATGATAAGAAACGTAACTACTCTAAAAAAGATAGCGAAGGTTTAACACGTATAAAGCAATATTTAATAGACAACGCTACTAGCGACTTTGCTAGATTACCAAGAACTAAAGATGACTTTGGTAAAGCTACGTTTATACCTAACAATGTAATGAATGCTCTATACACAGATGGCGAGCTAACAGGTACACTAAAAGATTACTTAGATCTTATTAGAGAAAAACCTATTAAACCTATTTACAGAGACAGAGTCGGTCAGACTATACGAGGCTTATTTAATACTAGTATTAGAAATCGTATGGTTGAAGATGTTATACCTAGTAGACCAAAAAGAATTAGAGCCGGTGCTAAGTTTAGTCTTACACCTAAACAAACTAGTGTGTTAGAAGAGGTGTCTGTAGCTAGAAACATTAACACAGTATTAGATCTTTTAGGTTTAGATAGCGCTAGTGTAAACGACGAAAACAGAGCTGAAATACAAGAAGCTATTCTTGAAGCTATAAAGAAATACGGATTAACACCTAATGACATTTTAGCCGGAGCGTTTACTTCTAGTGGCTCTACTAGAGTTCAGGTTGGCAGAGGTAAAAATGGAAAATTAGTACCTTTAGCTAGAAAACTTGATGAGTATTTAAAATCTCAAAACATACAAGGTAAAAAAGGTGATTACTGGTATGAGTTAACTGATGGTAATTGGGTTAAAAGTGAAAGAGCTATACTAAAAAATGGTAAGCTAGGAAAAAGTTTTGTACCTCCAACTGGTGTAACTAATCTTTTACCACAAAGAGGTAGGCTGTACTATGGTACAACAGATCCTAAATACATTGAAGCTTTAGAAGCAGCAGAGGTAAATTTAAAAGGTAAAAAACAACCTAAAGCTACAAGGGTTAGCGTTGAAAAAGCTGATACTGAAGATGGTATAGCTCAAGCCAAAGTTAACATGGAGGTTTTAGAAAACGTTATTAAACGACTTGACAAAGCTGTTAAAGCTGGTATGCCAAAATCTTTAGCCGCTATGATTATAGTTCAAGGTTACCAAGCAACTAGTGGATTAATAAAGATAGCAGCGCCATTTAAATATAGATCTTTGACTGAAAAGTACGCACCTAAAGGTGCTAAACCAGAACAAAGAACCGGTGCTAAATTTAGAGAAGAGCACAATCCACCAGCGTCTGTTATAGGTGCATCGATTATATTTGCTTTATCAAATGGCACTACAGATATCATAACACAAGCTATTAAAGATAATTACTATCAAACTAGATTATCTAAAGCTGATGACTTTAAATTAGACCTAGCAAAGCTAGATGCAACACTACCACAAGGTTATACTATACTACAAAACCCCGCTATACGTTTTATAAAAGCTGGTGTTGATTTAAATAGTATTATAAACTACGATACAGGTAAGTCACTAGCTGAAGAATTAGGTGTTAAACTAGACAAGTCTAAAATAAACGCTGACACTGTTGCTAAGCAAAACCAATTAGTAGCTGACGTTATAGACGGTAAAAGAACACCACAAAACGCACAAAAGTATTTAAATGAGTATACTAAGCTAGATCAAAAAGTAAAAGTTTCTTATTCAAACACTAAGAAGCTTCCTGCTGGTATACGACTAGAAGACCCAAGCACGTTTGATTCGTTTGGTATGGTTGATGTTGTTGCTAGGCAAATGTTCCCCGAACAAGCTAACTCAGACGATGTTAAGTCTGGTAGAATTACATCTTACGAAGCGCTTGATCCAGAGCAGCAACTTAAGGTAGCAGAAAATGTTCCTGGTACACCAGTTGAAAAAACAATAGCTATAATGAAAATGTCAGATACAGCTATTGATAACGCTCGTAATGCTGATGCTGAAAGTAAAGGTATAAGTGTTTGGGACTTTGACGATACACTCGCTACAACTAAATCTAATGTATTATATACAATGCCTGACGGAACTGAAGGTGTATTAACAGCTGAGCAATTTGCTAAACAAGGTGAAGAGTTATTACAGCAAGGTGCTGAGTTTGATTTTAGTGAGTTTGAAAAAGTAACAGAAGGTGGTAAAGGTCCTATGTTTGAAAAGGCTGTAGCTCGTAATAGAAAGTTTGGTAACAACAACGTATATATACTTACAGCTAGAACACAAGCAGCTGCAGAACCTATACACCAGTTTTTAAAAGCAATAGGTTTAGATATACCTCTTAAAAATATTGTAGGCCTAGGCAACAGCACACCTGAGGCTAAAGCAACTTGGGTTGTAAGTAAAGCAAGTGAAGGTTACAATGACTTTTATTTTGCAGATGACGCTTATAAAAATGTTAAAGCTGTTCGTGACGCTTTAAACGTGCTAGACGTTAAATCAAAAGTAAGGCAAGCGTATGTTAAATATAGCAATTCAGAAGCGTTAGACAAAGGATTTAATGATATACTACAAGAAACAACTGGTATTGCATCAGAAAAAGAATATAAGAAAGTAAAAGCAGAAGTAGCAGGAGCTTCACTTGGTAAAGTGTTTAGAGGTATACCATACTCAGCTCAAGACTTTGTAGGTTTATTATATGAAACACTAAGCAAGGGTAAACTTGGTGATTCACAAATGGCTTGGTATAAAACACACTTACTCAATCCTTATGCTAGAGCTGTAAATGATATTGACAACGCTAGACTAGCTGTTATGGCTGACTATAGAGCTCTTAAAAAACAACTAGGCTTTGTGCCTAAAAACCTAAGAGCAAAAGTACCTGGTGAACCGTTTACAAGAGAACAAGCTGTTCGTGTTTATATTTGGAATAAACTAGGTTATGATGTTCCTGGTATTAGTAAGCAAGATCTAAAAGATTTAAGTGAGCATGTTGCTGACAATGCAGACTTGCAAGTGTTTGCTGATCAAGTTATTGCTATACAGAAAGGCGAATACACTAAACCTAAAGAAGGTTGGCCAGCTGGTACAATAACAACTGATATACAAGAAAGTATAAACATAGGTGTTAGAGCTAAGTATTTAACTCAGTGGCAAAACAATGTTGATGTTATATTCTCTGAAAAGAATATGAATAAGCTTGAAGCTGTGTATGGTAAGAAATGGCGTAAGGCTATGGAGAACATGCTGGGTAGAATGAAGACTGGCCGAAATAGAAATTTCTCTGATGATAGTTTAACGGCTAGATTTACAGACTGGTTACAAGGTAGTATTGGTGCTATTATGTTCTTTAACTCTAGATCATCGCTGCTACAAAACCTATCATCTATAAACTTTTTAAACTTCACAGACAACAATCCGCTTGCTGCAGCAAAAGCTTTTGCAAATCAAAAACAATACTGGTCAGACTTTTCCAAGCTTATAAATTCTGACTTCTTAAAAGCTAGAAGATCTGGTTTACGCATGAATGTAAACGAAGCAGACATTGCTGATATGGCTAAGAAAGGTGGGCCAAAAGCTGTAATAAGTAAATTACTGCAGTTTGGTTTTACACCTACACAAGTAGCAGATAGTTTTGCTATTGCATCTGGTGGTGCTACGTTCTACAGAAACAGGATAAAATCTTTAATGAAACAAGGAATGTCTAAAGCTGAAGCTGAGACTCAAGCGTTTGAAGATTTTAGAGAGACAGCTGAAGAGTCGCAACAGTCATCAAGACCAGATCGTATATCAATGCAACAAGCTGGTCCACTTGGTAGACTAATACTAGCTTTTCAAAACACACCATCTCAGTATGCTAGAATAATAGACAAATCTGTACGTGATCTTAAAAACAATAGAGGTGATAGAAAAACAAATATAAGTAAAATAATTTATTACTCTACTGTACAGAACTTATTGTTTAACGCCTTACAACAAGCGTTGTTTGCGTTTGCGTTTGATGACGAAGAGCCAGAAGATAAAGAGAAAAAAGATAAGTATATTGGTATAGCTAATGGTATGGCTGACTCTTTGTTAAGAGGTACAGGTGTAGCTGGTGGTGTACTGTCAGTAACTAAAAACGCTATAATACGTATAATAGAAGAATCTCAAAAGAAAAATCCTAACTATGAAAAAGTGGGTGCTGACTTACAAAGAATAGCGCCACCGATATCTTCTAAGCTTTCTAAAATAAATCAAGCTGCAAGATCATTTAAGTGGGATAAAGACGAAATGATTAATGGCGGTTGGGGATTAGACAACCCAGCTTACTTAGCCGTAGGTAATGTAGTATCAG
>WLWH01000785.1_pt1 | contig 24835 bp, 26 predicted proteins | sample 6712741 | NCBI WGS metagenome assembly WLWH01 (sample SAMN12718694, study PRJNA515312) | sponge metagenome | isolation source: marine sponge | host: Mycale hentscheli | place: New Zealand: South Island, Marlborough, Capsize Point | collected 2003-05-01
TGTTTAATACAAGAGACGAGATGTTTAACTGTAATAACGATTTGTGTTTTCGTGTGATTAAGGTAAATCGCCGTTCGATCAATTTAGAGATTTATCGGTTTGACGATAACGGCATTCATGATATCGTATATAAAAAGCATGTCAAAAAAACATATGGTTCCACGATCCAAGCATTCACGGGAGACGCTGAGTTCATATCATTTAACCATGGGGGACAGAGGTATCGCTTCTCATCGGAAGAGTGTAGAAATAATATATATTAATTGTTCTACAAAAGGGTTTAAAGACAAGGTGATATAGTATAGTATAACGAACATGGTGGTAGTTGATAACAAGAAGATTCAATCAAAGTGTATCAATAGTGTATGGAACACAACATGTATCAACGGAGGAACTACAAAATGGACTTTATTGAGCATGACTGCGAGAACCGCGGTTTTCAAGTGGTATCAGCGAGGCTATGGAGATGGAAAGGTTAAGGCGACTCACAAACTGGAGGAACATACTAATGGTGATTTCTCAAGAGTATTCACAATAAAAACAAGCAGAAGAAGGAGATTGATATACAAATATTCAAAAGTAAGAGGAGCACCCCTAAAAGATACACTAAATTTAAAATGTGAAGCATTACCTGCACATTTTAAACAACATGTTGAAAACGACGAATGCCCGATATGCTTTGATAGTAAATGTGATATTCTTACTACATGTGGTCATAAGTATTGTAGTGATTGCTTTAATCAAATACGTGAATGTGCTTTCTGTAAATTGAGGAAATAAAGAGGCTATTTTGCGATCATGTTTTTTAAAGAGGCTATCTTTTTATCTCGTATATTCACCTCATGATATAATTCAGTCATCAAATTTTCTATATGCTCCTCCATACCCCTACGGATTGCACGATCCTTACTTTCTCCGAGTTGCAGTCGCATGATTATGTATTCTCTACTAATAGAACCTTCAATATATCTACACTTACTACAATCGCAATCCTCTACGAGAATATCATCACCAAGACATTTCTTAAGATCCATTATTACATGAATTAGTAATTTAGTATTTAAATCATATATACTCTATAATATAATATATATAGTAGAATATATATTGTTATAAAAATCTACTTAAAGAATAGTCTATAGTATATAGTATAAGAGGATGAGTAGCATGAAAATGAACAAGTTTATGAATAACATGATTTTTCAACTGGAAGGTAAAGGACTATCAAGCAATACGATTTCCATGTATATGAAGCGATTATACATGATTAACGATAATAAGCCTTTTAGGAGTCTTACCTTTCTTAAGGATACCGAAAAGGTCATATCGTCATTAAAGGAAAGATTGTCCCCATCTACTCAGAAATCGTACGCAGGAACTATCATGTCTGTCTTATCACTCAAAGACACAAAGATTAATGCTAAACTAAGAAAAGTATATAATAGTTTCATTTCTGACGAAGACATGAAAGAAATCAAAGAACATGCTACAACTGATAAACAAAAAGAAAACTGGATTACAGAAGAACAACTCGCAGAGGTTAAATCCAATCTTGAGAAAAATGCGATCGTAGCATTAAAGGAGAATCCAACTACTCTTACAGGATATAATACGATACTAAAAAATGCTCTACTTTCATTTTTCGTTAATCTACCTCCAAGACGTGCCTCAGACTACGCACTCATGAAGTATCAAGACGATACAACAGATAAGAATTTTAACTATCTTACAAGTAAGCATGTATTAGTATTTCATAATTATAAAACATCTAAAACACATGGAACACAAGAAATCAATATTGCACAGAATAAACCATTACTCAAAGATATTAAAATGTATCTCAAAGTTAGAAAACCGAGTAAAGATAATTTCCTACTTGTTAAATTTACAGGTAAGGAATTCAATACAATAAATGATATTACAAGAACACTCAACATGATATTTGGTAAGAAAATCTCTACCAACATGTTAAGAAACATGTATGTTAGTCATAAATACGGGTCAATTAAAGAGGACATGAAAGAGGATGCTGAAGCGATGAGCCATTCGGTAAATACTCAACAATCCGTATATAATAAGGGATCAGAACCAAAATGAACTAAACCACTCACCCCATGTCATGGAATCGTATATTTCCGCTTTTTCTTGTTCGTCCATGTATATAACAAAACCTCGCCAGTTACCCGATTCGTTTCTTTTCCAATTACTAATCATGATATACTATAATGTAGTATATTATTATTATTAAAATAGAACATCATCGCTGTTAAAATCAAAATCTCGGTTTCCTCCGTCAGCCAAACTATAATCAGATACTCGCTTCTCAAAAAAGTTTGTCTTACCTTCAACTGAGATCATCTCCATGAATGAGAATGGGTTTTGTGTATTGTATATTTTTTCGTATCCTAATTGCGATAAGAGCCTATCTGCTATAAATTTGATGTATTGTGTCATGAGGTTTGAGTTCATACCTATCAATCGTACGGGGAGAGATTCACATATAAACTCTGTTTCTATATCTACCGCTTCCTTCATGATTTCATGTATTAGTTCTTGATCTATCTTTTCACAATACGTTTTATATAAATATATTGCGAAATCGGTGTGCATACCTTCATCGCGTGATATTAATTCATTACTAAATGTTAAACCAGGCATAAGACCTCGTTTTTTCAACCAGTATATTGCACAGAATGAACCTGAAAAGAAAAGACCTTCAATAATGCTGAATGCTACCAATCTCTTATTAAATGATTCAGTTGATGTAATCCATTTACGTCCCCAATCAAATTTTCGTTTTATACATGGGAAATTCTCTATCGCTTTAAAACATTCATTTCTCTCTTCTTTATTTGTAATATACGATTGCAATAATAGAGCATACGTTTCACTATGCACAGTTTCTATAAAATTTTGGATTGAATATACTGCTCTTGCTTCTGCGAGTTGCACATCATTACTAAAACGATTTACAAGATTTTCATTTACAACTCCATCACTTGAAGCAAAAAAAGAGAGAACCATTTTTATGAAATATTGCTCGTTGGGAGTTAATGAATCCCATGATTTTTTGTCTTGTGATAAATCAATTTCTTCTGCTGTCCAAAATAATGATACAGACTGTTTATAAATATTCCATATATGATCATCCTTTATTGGAAATAATGTATATCTATCTGACGATTCCTCAAACAAGATATTCATGTATATTATTTTAAGAGAATATTTCTTTAATCAAAACTAACTGTAAATTCGCCTCGTGTTATTTTTAAAGGACATATCTTAGGTTCTTTCTTTTCAGGTTGCACGTATTGACCATCTACCATATTGTGTTTTTTCTTCATGTAATATCGCTTCATATATTTCTTTCGTTCCTGCTTTAATTCTTCTTCCGTTAAATTCGTATTCTTTTTTTTCCTACCCATATATATAAATGAATAGAAAAGAATATTGCGTAGAATGCAATAAAACACTCAGGAATTATAATAAGGGTGATAAGAAAATACACCGAAAATGCTGGATGTTATTAAGAGATAAATCTGAAAGACATTATGATTTCTTATTCTGTAAAGATAAAGATAGAGAGAAACAGAAAAAAACTATTTTGATTCCACCGCTTGATATTGCAGGGAATGAGGTTTCTATTTCTTCTGCTTCTGAGCCATCTCAATCGCCAGTTCTCTCGCCTCCGCCTCAGATACAAAGTTAGGTAATATAGGACTTTCTATTTTATAAATTACAGTTGTATTATCATCAACTAATGCAGGGAGCAAATCAGCCGTTAGTATATTCGTTTTTATATGTGAAATTACAAACCCCTTTGTTGCTATGAATTTATAATCAGAAGCAAAACCGAACACAAAATCACCATTCCCATAAGCACGATTTACAACAGCCAATATGTTTCGTGTGTTTCCTTCTACTGAATACTTAACACCTGGTAATATATCAGATTCAATAAGCCAAAATGGAGTTGCTAATTTATCAGGTTTATTTCTTGCTAAAATTTCTGATGATTGAGATGCTACATTTATTCCAGTTACGTTTCTCTCTAATGATAAATTAAATGTGGGTAATTGTGTATCTGTTGCGTTTATAGATATATTAAATGCTGTATCTACCTCAGGGTTATTGGTTAATGGAAATGGGAAAAATTGAGGGTATAAAATTTCCGTATTATTGAATGTTGCACGATCTTGATAAAATGCCATAGGTAATCCGAAACTATCAAATAAATCATTAAATTCAAATCCTAACCTATACATGAAATTACCATTATTATATTTTTCTTTTATATCATCTTGATCAGTTTTATTAATCTTTACCCAGTCATCAGCAGTATTACGAACATAAAAATTCCAAAATGATAAACCACTCTGTGCATATTGTGTAAATATTACCTCGGCTGGTGCTAATGGTCTATAAAAACTACTACTTGTTATTCTATTACATGATATTGCTTCTGTGTCTGCGTCAGGGTTTGACTCATCGCCCCCTTGTGGATTTCCTATATAATTCGCCCAATACATATCAGACCATGCAAACCGTGACCTATCACCATTAAACGTTAGATTTATATTAGGTGCTCCAATATTGAAACCTGGAACAATATCTGCTAAGGTGTGTTTATTTCCTCCTACTTTTAAATCTGTTGTTGCGATCATTAATGCTTGAGATTGTTCGCCTGAGAATGTTGAATCAAATAAACAAAATGAACCAGGAACAACAACTCGGTCTGCTGGGTTACCATGAAGATGTTGAACTCCTGACCTTCCCTGCACAATAAATCCTATAGTATCTATTGTATTTCCAGTTGATCTTACCCTAACTATATTAATATCATAATATTCACATACTTCTCGGTTCGTTGCGAGAACTATACCATTCGCTAAGGTTAATGATTCATTTACTATTTCCATACCTGCTTGTGGTATTGGTAAAACAGCATCATTAAATATCGGTTCATTAAAAAATGATTTAATAAAGCACCAAGCATTACATATTGAAAGACCTGCCCCTGTTCCCATTTTATCAGGTAGAGGAGCAAGGTTTGCATAGGGCGAAGAGTCTTCATCATAGAACTTACCAAATAAAAATCTCGTTACAAATTTGTCTTTATTTTGTTTCATTTGTTCTCTCGTGACCTTTATAGAACTATTATATACCTTCATGGAATGAATATAATTTTGAACTCTTGATATGGTTCTCTCATCAAATTGAAGATTAGTTGCCACAACATCACTCGTATTCACATATGTCGTTTGTGTCCCAGTATTAGGATTGGTATATATTCTTAGTTCATTTATTGTTACAATATCTGCTTGTGATAAATTATTAGTTGGATATGTTGCGTTCATATATCCTAATTGTTTTTGACATCCGTTTGGTAATTCTGCTTGTAAGCGTGTTCCCCAATACCAATAAAACGGCTGTTGAACTGCTATAAGGTTTTGATATGTGCTATACCAATTCGTTGATATGTTTTTGTAACTCTGTGGAATACCATATATGGTTATTACGGAGCTGTCTTCTGAGACACATGTTGCTTGAATTGTAGGGATAGCATTTTGACTTGATACATTTGAAAGATTCGGAGTATAATAATTTAATGGTTGAACTGCTTCGTTCAACCTTTGAGGAATAAACATAGAGCTGTGCAGGTCAGATGTTATTTTACTTGTAATATTTTCAGGTGTATTATATCCATAATCAACTTTTAGGGGAACTTCTGTCGTTAGAAAGTTGAATACTAATTTACCTGTTGAAACATTTTGATTGTTTTGAGTTGAAGCTGTTGGATTTATTGGATCTCCCCCTGCATTCCCCCAACTACCTATATAATATCTATAACCTCCGTATATTTCCGCCCAATATGGGTTTTTAGGTATATAATCTTGATTATGTGATACTCGGAATTGGTCAGGCAATACATCACCATAATGTAGCTCTGTAGGTGTTGCTTTAAAAACGTCTTGACCTGATACAGGTAATCTCACAGCATATTGAAAATTATCATGTAAATAAGTCATAAACTCTATTTTCAATTCATTTGTTTTATATCTGTAATCTTTTGTGCTCACAGGCACTTCAATTGTATCTGAACCTGTTCCCTTTGTGGATACGGCGATTCCCTCTATACTTACACTATCTCCCGCTTTACATATTGTTGAAGCCACTTCGCTTATAAATTCTCCTGTATCTTCATTCTTAACATAAGCAGAACCTTTATTCACATAGAGCAACTTGACATCCATATTATATATATCTTAGATATTTTATTATTTAATCTTCATCGTCATTAGAATCATAATCTTCTATCTTGAAATTTCGTGCATTCTTTACCTCCTTCTTCCAATCTATCTCTTGAGAGAAATTTAATAACATTCTAACAGGCATGTCTCGTGGATACAGAGTGAGAAATTGAAATTTCTTATTACAATATTTTTTATAACAATACATCAACGTTCCTTTATATACATCCCCCAGTTCATCGTTTAATTTTTCTAATTCTTTCATATTATACACACCATACATGACGATAACACACTTCGCATTATTTCTAATTATACTATTACATGCACGATAATTCTGAACTGACAAAATAATTGAGGCGTTCATGTGGCGGTTCCTCGTTGCCCAATAAGTTAAACTTGACTTCATTTTCAATACGTCTAATCCTACTGAATCATCTATAATCAATAACAATTTACCTCGTTCTTCCTTAGGTAGCATAAGTTGATTTTCTTTAAGAACTTCTAAATCTTTGTCTTTAAATGTATCGCTACACACAAAATCATTTAACATGAACCTGCTCGTATCGTCAAGATATATGGATGGCGACCAAACCATAACAGAGTCAAAAGCCCCATTTGGTCTCTTTTCGGTTCTTCCCCACATGTTTTTGTTATACACAAGATTGTTTATAAGTGTTGTTTTACCTGTGCTTGTTGGTGCTACAATTATAATTAATGAACCGTTGTTGCGTTCTATACAGGGAAGGTTCGGGTGGAAATCGCTATCGTCATGTATTTCAACTGCCTTGACTGGTTTAATTTCTAAATCCATACTTATATATTATCAGAATATATTATTTCTCTTTTTTTTTCTATTTCCATAAATTAGATGAACAGGGTAATTTGCAGGAAATGCTGATTGCTGTTGCTGTTGCTGTTGCTGTTTCTGTCTTTCCTCTTCTTCTTTTTGTTTGTAAAATTTAGTTTTCAAATCTTCATATTTCAACATGTAATTCGTGAATGTTGCGAAATCCATATCATTTGGAGAATTCAATTTAGTATTTAAATCTCGCTTCTGAAATGAATTCAAATTCTTCTTTGTTTCTTCTACAATTTGTTTCGGTATTGCTTTTTCTTCCTCTTGTTTCTGTTGCTGTTTCTCTTCCCTTACTCTATGATATCGTTCCCTTGCTTTCTGTCTATTCTTCTCCTTCATGATTTCTCTGTGCTTCTCTTTCTCTATTCGCTTACGCTCCTTTTCTTCTGCTTTAAGTTTCTCTCTTTCTATTTTCTTTTTCTCTCTATAGGTCATAGGTAATGTTGCTTTTTCTATTATCTCATTTTCTAAAGGTTCTTGTTGTTCCTCTACTTCCTTCTTTTGCGGTTGTATCGTTTGCTCTTGCATGGTGGTTTCAACAGTGGGCTTGGGTGACGGCTTTAACATCTTAGGTCTTCCTCTGCTCCTACGCTTAGGCTGTTCGCTTTCAAATACGTCGTCGTGTCCATATTTTTCTTGCTTTACTACTACCTTCTTCTCTTCTATGGTTGCTTCTACATTCATGTCTTGTTGTTCTTTAGCCATTTCGTCTATGTTAGGGTTAATCTCTAAAAAGAGGTCTGCTGTCTTTCCATCTTTAAAACATTCCATTCTTTTTTATAAAAGTAATTGAGATTATAATATTATTAAAAAAACAATATTATAGCATCAAACGGGGGTATATATGGGTTGATTAGGTTGATTTATCGGTGTCAGAATCACTTGAAGACTTATATTTGTTGATTAGTTCCATGCGTTCCTTATGTTTGACAGATCGTAGGTGTTGTGGGCGAACCTTATTGCAAACCACCGACCCACACTCACATGTCCATTTCTTCTTGTGGTATGATTTGATTGTGTGCTTCCATCTTTCAGGGTTTCTCATTCTGTATAGTTTTGATTTTTCACTATCGGTCATACGTGGCTTAGATTCCATGGTGTTATATATAGTATATGAATATGTTTAAATTGTTTTAACAATATATTATATATTAATGGTATATATGGGTGTAGGGTTGCCCATGCGTGTTATAGTATGTTAGTGATGGGTTTATTATTCTACAGATTTTTTAGACTTCTTAGAAACCTTAGACAATCCTTACCTTATTACGTGTTATATATATATTATTATTATTATTATTATTAAAAAATATATAAAAGTGTATAGTTTGTATAGTTGTAGGGTTATTTTATTCGTTTTGTAAATGTAAATGAAAAAATAAATATAAATATATAAATAAATAATGTGGGAATAATACTAAACACCTACATACTATATTACCATACCTTGTTCAAATTCATTATCAGATTCATCACTATATATTACTTCGTCATTATCAATTATATCTTCTTCAGTTTTAATGTATCCTTTGCTAACAAGACCCTCATAAATATCTTTGTAGCATAACAGATAAGAAACTCCAATATTCGTTCGTTTGTGTGTGATACCCTTGTATTTTTTTATATCTCTTCCAAACTTGGTTGAATTCCAACTTTCTGTTTTATAGCCATTATCTTGTAGCCATTTCGTGTATGAATTGTATAAATCACCTGCTTTTCTTTTCTTTTCAAGTGAAGCCCACGTAGGATTCTTAGAAGCCAACTTAGAGTTGTAGTCATAATATTTTTGCTCCAACCATCGTGCAATATGTGGGACGGTTACGCTCTTCATATCGTGGTATGCTTCTGTTATAATTCTATCACGTGATGGATTGAACTTGGATATGTCTCGTTCCATAAGAAAATCATAAAATCCTCTTACTGCTAATGGATCGTTCCATTCTTCATTTACTTTACCAAAGAACACTTTATCTTGTATGTGTCTGTTGCTACATTCCATTACCATAAATCGTCTGTCTGATTGTTCAATCTTGACAGGTGTTTGATTATTACTAATAAAAATGTATCTTCCACAATTTCTAACATGAAATTTATCTTTTCCTTTGTTTTCAAAACATGTTGTTGGTTGAGTAATTAATGTTTTTATTTGACTACATGAAGTGAATGTATTTTTAGATTCGGTCTCCTCCATGACAACCAATAACTTATTCTTATTCATATTAAATCTACCGATAATTGCGTCAGGGTTGCTGGATTGCAGGGCATACTTCTTACCGAGTAATTTATCACCGAAGTTCTCCCACAAACTACTCTTACCCGTTCCTTGTTCTCCAATCACTACAATACTGACCTCAGGTAATATTGCTGGTTTTTGAACGAGGTGAGCAAGATAATTAAGCAAATAATTATATGTATCGTCATTATCACCAGAATTCAATTTAACTGTTTCAAGAATATTGTTAAATGAATTTGTCTTTTTGTTTCTCTCTTTTTCAATATCAAATCCTGTGAATAGATTGAATACATTAGAGGGACACTCAACCCCATACGGTATAAAATCCATACTATCATATGTTTTAATTGTTGGGTCTTTGAACCATTTGAGAGTAAATGGTATTCCTGGATTTATTTCAATATTATCGCAATAATCTTTAAATTGACCCTTATTGTATCTCATAACAATATCATCGGAATTAACTATTTTTGCGTAGGCAAATGGATTATTAAGTTTAAAATGATAGAGTTCAAAATATGACTTCATGGCTTTGTATTTTGCTTCTGTTTGTTCTTCTTCTTGTTTCTTTTGTTGTTTCTTCAATTCTTTAATTTTTCTATTCTTAAATGATGTTTTCATTTCTTCGTTATCTTCCAAATCTTCAATTTGCTTCTGTATATCACTATCTTGTGTTTTTGGTTTCTTATTCAACATAGTGAAAACATTAAATGGATCACGATAAAAAATATCAAGTTTCATCTTTTCATCTTTTTTATTAGCATAAGCCAGTTGATATAAATATCCCCATCCTAATTTTTCATTACTATTATCTTTATTCTTATATAGTTCTTCATATTTCATCTGATTCGCCAAACCTTCATATCCAGTTGTGCCTTTCAAAAAATTATCATAGTTTTCATAATCAGCAATACCCAATAGATTAATATGAACTAATGTAAATTTCAACCATTTCTCTCTCTCACCGAGTTGAGATTTATCAATAAGACAAGCATAATCATAAAACCGATTTACTGTTTTCGTATCGGGCAAATCCGCGGATTGCATGGGAGTATTTTCAACTTTTATTTGTCGTGGCTTTGGTTTTGGCTTCTGAGTAGGAATAATCAAATTTACGATTTCTTCATCTCCGAACATGTGCTGTAGATAGGTATGCTGTAATTCGCCATTTACTAATTGTCTAATTCTTGATTTATCTTGCGGAAATTTATAAGCATTCGCACATGACATTTTACCTCTACCGTTTCTATATACGGAACTGTCAATATCAATATATTTTGCATCATTACCTAAACACTCTTTCAATTCTTTAGAAAAAACATTTAGACAATATTCTTTACATATTTTCATATTATCACATCGTTTTGTATGGTCTGTGATTTTAAATGATATTTTTCTTTCAGTTGTGTCAAATTCACCATTTGCTTTATATTTTTTTGCGTTGTAGTCAGAAGCATTAAGTAAGGTTAGATTAGGAAACCTATTTATAATTTTTTTCTCCATTCTTAATACGAGGTTTAAGAATTCTATTTCAAGAAATGGAAGTTTATTTCCTTTATATTCTGAGTGATTGTCTATATCAAGAAATGGATGCGTTGGTTTGTTCGCATGTGTAACCTCAAACCAGTTATTAGGTTTATTTAAATCCCTATCGCTAATGATACGAATAAGGCTATCATTATTAACATCCGCGAAAAGACCTTGAATTACTTGAATCGTCATTCTTGGTTATATATTATAACATGGTATATTTAAGTTCTTTTAGTTTAAATATATATTATATTCTCATGCTATATATTTAAATATTATTACCAACGAGATGACATGGTATTATGTTGAACGTCAAATGTGTCTAAAGATGGAGTAACTCCGTAGCCCTTCTGTGCGATTGTTAAAGGTTGTGTAGGCATTTGTATTTGAACCCCTTGTGAGGTAGGCTCGGGTTTAGTTTTTGTAACTTCTCTTCCTACAAAATCAGCAGTAGTTTTTGCTCCTTCAAATAATGCGAAAATATCAGCACCCAAACCAACTATCGCACCGAGTGGAGCGAGAATTCCCGTAGCATCTAATCCAGCGCCCACCGTTTGTGCTGTTGTTTCTACCACGGCATCTGTTGTTAATGCTGACGCATCTGTTAATGCTTCTTCGCCTCCAGTTTCAATACCTTGTTCTACTACTCCTCCTGTTTCTGTTGGTTTCATTTCGGTCATTTCTATACTTTCACCTGCTTTTGGAGGTCCGTCGGGGCTTTCTAAACTACCACTTACTTCAGGTTGTCCAGGTGTAGCCCTATAATTTAAATCGCTTATAGGATCAGAGCCAGTAGGTTCAGCCTCTTGAAATGTTGCTTTTCCACCTTGATTTTGCATAATGAAATCCTGTAATCCAGCACCTGCCTGTCTATCAAATTGTTGAAGAGTTGCACCTTCTGTGAAAGGAAGTTGCGTTTTATATAATGTTGTAAGACCTTTTGATGCTAATTCTTTCGTTGTTTTAATAGCAAATTCCTGTGCTCCATTTCTTAGGTCATCAAGATCAGCAACCTTCCGTGCATTCGCCGTTGCCTCTTGTGCGATTTGTATATTTTCCTGAGCAACCTTGGACGCAAGTCCTTTAAACTGACGAATATCATCGTTCATAAGTCGTGACGTATTCGCATAATCACCAATTCCAAGCATTATTTATATAATTAGAATACAAAAAAGATTAAATTAATTTATAATTCTGTTTCTCTCTTTTCTCCAATATTGATGTTAATATTATTATTCATTTTCTGTTCTTGTTGAGATGTTAATGTAGCATTTACCTCAACGCTTCCTTGTTCTTTGTCATTATCTTTCTTAAGACATTCAAGTAATTTGCTTATAATACATTCTGAACCTTCAAAGCATTTTACAAGACAATCTGCTATTCCATTATTTTGACCTCTTAAAAATGGCAGTATTTCTGATACAATAAATAAACTACTTATGGTTGCTAAACTGACTATGTATTCAATACAACTTTCTTCAATAGAGGGACACTCTATTGATGTTTCATTAGTCCTATTCATTTTGAATAGTAGAGAGAATATTTTTCTTTTTAAGAGCAATTAATTTCTTTCTTTTCTTTGGGTCTTGTTCTAAAATATCAGAATGATAATTTGCTTTATTTCTCATGTTCTCTTTACGAGTGCAAAATCGTAGATTGGATAAATGGTTATTATATCTGTTTCTATCCTTATGATCTATTTGTAGCGGTTCATTTGTTAATGTATCAACTGGTCTTTCTCCTATAAAACAAAGCATTACAAGGTAATGAACTTTATAAGTGCGAGATTTACCCTCATCATATAATATACATTTCAAATAGCCTCTTTTATCGTCATGGAGTTTTAGCATTCGTCCTGTCTTACGGTTCATTACTCTTCCCAAATCAGACACTAAATAATTATTGTATAATTTCCAATTCTCCATTTTTATATTTTCATGATAAAATAAATATAGTATTGAAACGCACTAAGTCCAAAGATATTTCATAGCAAAGAACCCTGGGGAATAAAATTCCTTAAATGAAGCCATCTCTTTGCTATGGCGTGACCTATAACTTCGTTTTCTGACTTTATCTCCGTGATTATCTTTTGTATATAGACCTTTGCCTGTGGAATCGCGAAACTGTTCATAACCGATTGCTCCAAATGGGACTTTTACCTCGCGTTTGGTTTGTTTATTCTGTAAGATTGCGTCGTATTTCTTACCTTTGGTTTTACTCTTTTCAAATCGTAAGAACTTATAATCTTTTTTTGGATATTTAGCCATATATATTTTCTCTCTATAATAATAAGAATGAATGATTATATTAATGTTGATTCATCAGATGAAGAAAATGAACAGCAACAATTGAGATTAAGATTTCCTCCCAAAAATAGTAAGCGAGATAAGAAACGATACAAACGAAACATAAAGAGATTAAGAAGATCATATTTTAGAGAATGTGTAGAAAATAATACTTTCCTAAATGACGAATTCCTGGACACCATACACTCATGGTATTTCAAGTAGGTAATGCAGTAATTGAAAATATTTCATATTCCATATCTAATGATGATGAAGGTAATGGATTGTTTATAAGACATCCATCTCTTTCAAGATTTAAATTTAAATATGCTTTACTTAATTTTATATAATCATTCGCTAAATGGTGTAATTTTTCTTTAAGAGTTAAAAGTTTATTTTGAATCAAATTAGCATTATTTTTTTCCTGCATGATAAGGTCTAATATTACTTTATAGTCTTGGTCTCGCATATGTTCTTTATTTTCTTCAACATATATGAATATTTTGTCCATTTATATTATTCACATAAAAGATTTCTCTTGATATATCGTAATCCCTTAATATCATCTAACGAAGGATATAATTTTCTACCATCTTCAATTATACCATATGTGTTTGTTCTTACATTATAGTTCATATATCCATCGTGTTCAGTAGTGTGATTCAATCCAAGAGCGTGTATGAATTCATGATAGACAACGTTGTATAGTGTTTTAGGTTTATACAATACACTATTCTGTATGTAAATATCGGTTTCATTTGTTCCAAACAATTTCGTGTATCCATATGATTGATAAGTATCAGATTGTATATTACAAATTTCATTTATATTATTATTATCAATTATTTCTGATTCTTCGTGTTGGAGAGAAATAAACAAAATATTATACTTATTAATATCGTCAATAACAGAAATTGTTGTTTCTCTCAAATTATGATCAATAGAAGGACACATATAAAAATCTTTTGTTATACCACTTGGTATATAATGTTCCAATAATGTATATGCTTGAACTGTATAATAAATTAAACCGAGTAATACATAATTCTTCATTTTAATTTATTGATATAAAATAGTTTTTCAATCTGATGGGTTAAGTAATTTAGGGTCAATATCAGGTGTGACCTTTGCTTTCTTTGTCTTAGATGGTTTAGCTTTTGGAAGTTTTGCTTTCGCCTTTATATCCTTCTTGGCTTCTTCTGATAGTTCCACAAGAGGCTTATCTTTCTTTTTACCAAGATTAGAATATACAGAACACATCTTAGTAGCACTCTCCTTTGAAGCAAACATGCGAGATGAATAGGAGGCTTTCTTCTTGTTGTAAATCTTGAACTTACCTGTTTCTTTATCCTTCTCAACCTTGAAGTTGCTTGACATTATATAGTTTAATGAGAGAAATAATTAATCAAATAAAAACGAATCATTTCAATAATGGTATTTTGTATTTCTTAACTATGTCTTTATCTATGCTTCTCGCTTTTCCACCAAACAGAACGGAAAATACCCTCGCCATACCCCAACTAAATGCGGTTTGATTTGGGCGAGACCCTGATGAATAATAAGCACCTTCTCCTTTTTTCTTGATTTCATATAGTCCTTTAGTTGAAATCTTTAATCTTTTCGCCATATCGGAAATGGAAGTATTACCCTTTCCAAAATATTTATTTGCTTTAACTGTGTATGATGATTTACGCTCTGGAACGTCTTTAAGTTTAGGTCTTTCTCGTTTCTCTCTTATACTCTTAACTTGTTTCTTTTTTTGTGAAGGGGTAAGTGTTGCAGGAACATATTTTTTATTTAGTCCAGTTTCTTTATCCTTCTTGGGAGGCATCTATATTATCATTACATATTCTTTTTTGTGCTATATCAAAATATTGTGTATCTAATTCTATTCCTATAAACTTTCTGTTGAGAGAAACACACGCAACACCTGCACTACCTGAACCCATGGTTGGGTCTAATATCGTCTCACCTTCATTTGTGTAATATTTTATAATCCATTCTAATATATCTTGTGATTTCTCTGTAGGATGATTACGATTATGATTATCATTTTTAGTTTTTAAAATACTGCGTGGTAGAGGTGGTTCGTAATATTTATGATCTTTGCGTATAACCTTTCCATATATGCTTTTATCATATGGTTGTTTTCTTCTGTGTATAGATTTGACCTCGTGATTATCTTCTATATTATAAGTTGGTAATTTCTTGTAAAATACTAATAATAATTCATGTTCTCTCAACGGCATACGTTTGGAGTTTAAAAAGCCTACGACATTAGATTTTCTTATAACCATATCATACCTGAACCATGCACGATTGCTATTTATAATATCAACAGCGAGTCTCATATCACAGAAAAAAAAGAAAGGTGTATTATCATTTCGTGCAATCCGTTTTAATTCAATCCATAATTGATTTAAATCAATTTTATGATCCCATTTACATATTGTTGTTCCATATGGAAGATCACATATAAAACAATCTACGGTTCTCTCTTTTATCTTAATCAGTTCTTCTAAACAATCTCCTTTAATTAATTCCATTAATGTATAATGATATAATTAATCAATCACTTCAACGATTCCATTATTAATATTCATAATTTTTTGATACACAGCAAAGAAGCGAACTACACGATTAGATTTACGATTGGGAGTTGAACCAGTTCCAAGGTCATATTGTGTAAGAGTAGAACGTTCAGTATAAATAACAGGATGAACCCCCATGAGGTGACCTTGTCCGAAACTGTTTTCAATCTTAAGTCCAATATAATGTTGTGTTCCTGCGTCAGCATCCATAGCATGAGTATTGCATTCACGTTTCGTGATATTTTGACCATCCGCTGGGGTTGCTCCTGTATCATCAACAGTATTCTTAAATGAATACAAACAAGAAGAGAGAACCATAGGGACACCCTCAACCAAATCAGCCTCACTTCGCTGTAGTGAAGTATTTTTTAATGGAACAGAATATACATTATTATTATCAATTCTGAAGTTATATGATTCGCCAAGACGAAGAGCAAGTGAGTTATAATAACCAGCAGTTAAAGTTTGAACTGCGGTATCAAGTTCGCTTTGTTTCTGAACAATCAAACGTTTAACCCTACGAGAAGCAAGAGGAATTTGAAACTCGTATGTAGAATCACCCTTTGCCTCATCATACTGAACGAAATTAGACTGTGTTATAACATCATCAAAACCGATGCTATAACCTCCTCTACTCATAATCTGTTCTTTAATTTCGTCCATAAGAGAAGGGTAGAGTAATGTATCCATAACAAGAAATACCTCATCTTCTACAATAGTAGATTTTAAGTTTTCTTTAGTGATAGGGTTTGGAATAGGAGTTTGAGCATCAGTTTTGCTAAACATAAAACGATGACCCCATGTATCGGGTGCCCATTCTATAACAATACTAACCTCTTGTTCTATGGCGAAAAGTGGAAGTTGAACTCCAACAAGAAGAGGTATAAGTTGAGCCAAAGCGATAAGCATACCAGGGGCACGACTTGCCTCATATGGAATCAATCGTTTTGCTTTATCAGTATTATTAATGTGTTCATTATCCTGTGTTGAAAATCCAGGACTTGCGGTATTATCTTGAAAACCATACTCGGATGTTTCTTTTCCTATAGTTCCAAAGGGTGGAAGAAAACCTCTTGATTTTTTCTGTTGTGCAGTAACTCCGCTATCAACTAAACCAGCACTACCCATAAAAACGTCATTCCCAGCCTGATGAGGCATGGCAACTCCTCGTTTATATTCGTTGCTGTAATGGTGGCGTTTCCAGTTAATAAACTGATTTACATCTCGGACATCGCAAATCTCAGCACCTCCGATAGTAAGATAACATCTGCGAATTAAAGCACATGCTCCAACAGTTGAAGGATAATAAGAATTGGTATCAGTTGTAGTAGCACCACTATTAACAACGATTTGAGATACATGTAACTGCGAGTTGGCATCTAAAATACCAACATTTGGGAGAACGAATCTGCACTGCGTCTGTGAAATTGTAGTAGGTTGAAGAATATCTGTTGAACATTCTTGATCTACGGGACGATTCAAAGGGGCAACTTTCAAAACATCAGGTAAGTCACTCATATTTATATATAATATTCCTATACAAAAAAATAAATATAAAAAAATTATATTTCAAAAAAATTGAATTAACTCAACTCAAAACCTGAATTTGACCGTTTTGAAATACAACGGTATTCTCATGTTCTACAAACAAGAAGAGAGAATGAGGTGGAAATGAAACGTCAGAAGGTAAGGTAGAGTTAAGACGAAGAGCAAATGTTTCGTTTCTAAAATCTATACCATTAGAGAACTTATCATAAGAAACACCGATATTATACTGATTTTCTAAATCTTCCTCAACAATAGAGTATCGTTTTCTATCAAATTTATTCTGTTTAACATCAGACAAAGGATTGCTCAATTCTGTCTTTAGAGATTTCTCAAAATTATATACATCCCAAACGTCCCTTACTGCGTTAAGTTCAATCATAGTCTTTACACTATCAGCCGTCCCCTCTTTCTGAGTATCTCTGCTTGAAATTTCAAAATCATAAGGAAGACGAACACCCGAGCGTTGATAAGTAAAATCATCAATCTGAATGCTATTATTAAGAACGCCTCCTGCACCTGGATACAGCAACTGAGGAGTAGCACTTGAAAAATATTCATAATTGTTTAACCATGAAGATGGAACCATATTTCCGATTAATGCTGTGGTATTTCGTGTATTAAATAGATATGAAAGATTCTGCGAATTGCTTACAATAACTGAATAGAATGAAGAATACGTTCTATAAGTCATCGCACCAGTAGTATTTTTCTGTAATGCTTCCTGAGTTGATGCGTCGGGAAGTTCCGTTTCTACTGAAAGAACAATATCAGACAATTCATAATAAGCACCAAGAGGAGATGTAGCAGTAGAATTAATCCATTTATTCCCCTGCACAACAAAGTTTGAAGGAGCAAGAGACAGAGTAATAATAAGACCCTCCACCAAATCCATATCAACGGGTTGTCCTTGAATAAATCCATCTAAAAGTGGAATACTAAAATCAAAAGGTTTGTCGCAACGTTTTGCTTGAGTGATCTGTTTTCCTGGAGCGTATTCATCATCTACACCATTAATATAATTCATAAAAGATTGATTAAGCGGAACAAGAGAAGAACATAACCTATTATAATTCTTTACGTTGCTGTAAGTAGCACCCTGTAAATTTTGAATAGAGAGATTATCAATACATGAAGAAACTCCGATACGTCCATCAATATAAAACACGTCTGAGGCTGATGCGGTTTGAAAAAATTTAGTTGAATTAGTTGGAGCATTTCCGTCACTATCCTTAACTTTAAATGTGCCGTTAATTCTCAAAGTTTTACCATGCATGATACGAGGGAGTTTTGGAATCTGAAACACTACTTGTTGAAGTCCGTTTCTATCAGGGCTAAAAAGATTATCAGCACCAATATTCACAGGAACGAATTGCAATAATTCTCTTTTAGAGGTCATTATATATATGATAAAAATATATTTTATTTAAAATAAATAAAAATAATTATGGAGTTACGGTTCGTCCATCTCGGTTAATCCTCAATCGGCGAATGCCTCCTATATAAGAAACCATCAATTTATTCTTTAGAGGATTAGTATATTCAACTCTTAAAGAAGCATTACCAGTTGATGCAAGATTATAAACTCCGCCGTATCTTCCTAAACCTCGTCCTATGAAAAAGTTTTCTTCTTGAAAGTCCAAATTCTTCGGGTGTATCTTTATGCTTGTTAGAGATTTTTCTGCTTCAAATAATGCTACTTGTTCGGTTTTAGGGACAGTCTGAGAAAGTTGTGAAAGCCTTACTCGTCTTGTTGGAACGAGTTTATTATCAATCAAATAGTTGTAATTATCGGCATCATCTATAATAGTGTCTAAGTTGTGATGATAATATCTCTGAGATAAAGAGTTATTTATAGGAAGAGTCATAATAGAAGTTGCCATGTGATTGATAGTAGGGATATTTATTTGAACCACCTTCTCACCTGCAAGAACATTATTTCTGTATGTGTCCATCGTCATAAAATCATATTCAACACCTTGTTCAGTTGCGATCTGCTTTAGCATGGAAGTAATATAACTCTGTGGTGGTTGAAGGGTCTTAACAATAAATTGTAAATCGCTAATAACAATATCGGGTTGTGCGCTTCCCCAGTCAATCTGCCGAATACCACATGTGTTTTGAGTTGCGATTGTTCCGTCACCACCTCCAGCACCGCCCGATATTAAATCACCATTAATACCACCCGATACAAATACACGAACAGCAACTTCGCCTCCTGAATCTTCAGTAGCATAATTAGATGCTACACCAGTAATAACACCAAATTGCCTATACACGGGGGTGAGTTCGTTAGTGAAACCATAAAGTGGTTTTCCTACCATTAGATTCACAGCACCACTCAAACCATTCTTAATAACTGTTGCTCCAGCGTCAAGAGCTAACTGTGTAGGGGTATTTGTTGCGATAGGGTCTTGATTGTATCCTGGGTTCTTTTCGCAGTGCAAATCAATATAAGTTACAGGATTAGCAGTTGTAACACTACCCTGAATAATACAAAAACGCTTACTATCTTTAGCGATTTCAGAAGTTAGAACCCCTCCATCATCTGCCGTAAGACCTTCAGCGCTCCAAAGTTCAAGACATTTCTGTGCCCTGCACGTATCAATCTCAATTCGCAAACCATCAGTAATCATAGCAGGATACACTTTCTGTGATAATGCACCAAGAACACCCGAATAAAGATGGAGAGAAACCTCAATAGTGTTTGGATCAGCAGTTGCGGTAACAGTTATAGGATCGCCAAAATCATTTGTTGATTTATCATAACGATAAGGAACATCAAAAAGCTGTGATTCATGAGAATTTCTTACAGGTTGGTTATCATATAGTTCGCTATCAAAATCACGAGAAGTATATTCAAGACCTTCAATTAGGGCACGTTTATTTCTAATAGAACGATTCTCGCTATACAAATGAAGTTTTTGTGCCATTTCTCCATAGTTCATAAGAGACTCAAGAACAGTATTAGTATTCGCATCCATGATACGAATATTTTCAATAAGACTATGCAAACCGCATTTATTACTAAATCTAACAAGTGGGAGACCAGCGAGACCACCAATTTTTATTTTAAAATTAAGAGTGGTCTGTCGTGGATCAATAAACGCTTGGAATGCAGGAATGTGAAATCGTAGTGTATCTCCTGCTTTATAAGACTTTTGCTTATCAGAAGGTGCGTAAGAACTCCTTGAAGGAATTGCTTTAGTTACTTCCTCTGCCTGAAAATCCATTTTATATACATTACTTATATTTTTTAAAATTATTTAACTAAAAAAAAATATAAACTATACACTCTACACTTTAATAAGTCCTTGTCATAGACATAGAATTAGTTCGTATAGAGTTGGGAAGAATTCCCTCTTCCTTTTGTCTAAACATAACAACGAGTTCGGTTGTTCCTTTAAGGTTTCGTTGTTCTATATTATCGTCTGTAGTTATAAGAACATCAAGTTTATTCAATTCAATTGTTTCTAAATTATTTAAGTCAATCCATATCGGAAATGGTGTTCTATCACAAAAAAACCTATAACTGCCTTGATCTTGTGTAGTAGTAATACATAACGTATTTGCGACATATATAGTTTTTGAAATAGAAGACACCACACCATTTTGAGAGGTAATAGGTAAGTTTGTTAATTGTATATGATTCGTTGAAGACTTACTACTGGGTTGAACTGTATTAACACCAGTTAATGTATATAAAGATGTGAGATCAACACTATCTTCTTCAAGGTCTTTTACTTGTGTTGCTCCCCCTATATCATTATATCCAAGAACAAAACCAACTTCTGTATTAGGAGTTCTTAAAGGAAACATATCTTCTCCTATCATATCTAAAAATTGACTTTTAGTAGATAAAAGAGGAACTCCTAAATAAGCCATATTATTTAATTTAAATGTTCCCTCTATTCCTGTATCACTTGAAAATATATTAGGATTTGTGAAATCGCCTGTTATTAAATTTATTGAGGTATAATCAGGGTCTTCGTCACGATTAGGAGCATTATCTCTCACAAGAATACCCAATCCGTCATCTACAAAAGCAGGATTAGCAACAGTAAATGGTGCATACTGTAGCCCTTTTCCATTATTATTATCTCTAAAATATCTATTTGTTTGTCTTACATCAAGCCATCCTTTTTGAAGACTTCTTAACGAGCCTTGATCATCCACACCATCAACACCTGCAATAGGATAATAAATCATTCCGATATCTCCCATATAAGAAGGAATAAAATAACTTTCACTATCAATATTCATCGTAGATAATGTAACCCATTTATCTCGTGGGTCATTTGGATTTGGTGTATTTCCAGGATCAACAGCATTCATGGCTAAGTTCCAGCCTCTTTCCTGTGCTGAACCATCGCTCAAAAATGTAAATTTAACATATCTTTCCCCAACGTCAAACGTTTGGCTTGGGTTTCCGCCTAAGGAACTTAATTGAGCCAAGTCTTTGGGGAAAATATAACCAGGTGTTGAAGGAGAACCAAACGAAGTGCTCCATGGAGCAGTAGCATTAGCACTTGAACGAAAACCAGGAAATGAGACATTAGTCCATGTTACACCGTCTGGGCTTGATTGAACTCCCATGCGATCATACATAGAAAAAGAAGAATGCTCATACTCTATATCAGTAATAGTGAAAGAAGCATTTAGACCTGAAGGTGCTACGAATACATGATCGTAAGATTCGTTGGGTTGGTAATTCCCTCCTGTTCCTCCTGAATCAGTAAAGTTAGTTCCACTTGTTATATTGGTTGAACCACCCGTAGTTGTGGCGTCAAGTTGAATCGTTTGGACTGGAGTAGATGGAACAGTTGGAGCAGGAGCAATAAAACCAGGAGGTTCATAAGGTGTATCAGTTGCTTGATTATAAGTTCCTGCATAACCATCAACGGATAGTGTAAATTCTATATTCATTTGATTTTTATTAACCCATCTATACCGAAAGAATAATGCGGAATTTACTCTTGGAACAAAAGAGTCATAAATATTAATAGAATAATTCGCTCCAGAATCAAATGTATATTCTGTTCCGTCTTCGGTTGCTGTATTTATACCTTTAGAAAGTTTATATACATCTAAGGTGCGACCAATCGGTAAATATTCAGCGTTATTTATTCCGTTAGAATCTGAAGTAAGAAGAGAGGGGGCTAATATTTCACATGATATTTGGAAATTTTGATAGCCATCTACTAAAACGTCTTTTCCTTTCATCCCAAATAAATAATGAGCTATTTCTCCCTCAGGATTACTTGAATCAGCCGAATCATTTAAGGTATGGACAAAGTTAAAATATTGAGTTTGTATATCAAATTCTCTCTTTTGTGATTCAGGCAGACCAGCTTGATTCGCAACTACATATCCAACCTGTTGAACAAAAGGTATTGAATGAACACCAGCGTAAAAAGGTCCAATACCACAATATCCCACTCTGTCTGTAACACCAGCGGTATAGTGTTGGTCTGATAATGCTCTATCAGTATTTGAAAATCCTTGAATTCCATAGCCTCCACTTTTTGTGATAAAACCACCAGGGGAAACGTGACCCCCTGTATTGGATTGTTGTTGATCACTTGTTGGGGTAAAATTTCCAATTTGTTTTTTTATTGCTCCAGTAGAAAAGAACAAAGCATACTTATTATCATTAAAAACAGGTAAAGGAACTGTTCCAGCCTCTGTAGTCCAACTATATGAAGGGTTTTCTTCAATTCCTTGTGCGAGAAATCCAGTATTATAATAATTTGTTTCAAATTGTGTAATTCTTGCTTTAGCGTTGGTTAAGTCTGTTCTTAGACCAACGCCAAAGCCAAAACAGCTCGTTGGTCTTGTTACTAAAGGATTTAAACCAGTCTCTATGGTTTCAATATCATTTTGAAAAACAAGATCAACTTTATCTGTAAAGTTTAGACCAACAGGAATATTTGCTCCAGGGTCTATTGACCAATCACCTGATGTGATTGAAGGGTTACTCCCTAAGCAATTGAAATATAAATTATATTGATCTATTGCTTTTCTAAGTTTAAGTTGTAATTCTGATTTATCCGTAGTAGGGTTATAGAGTTGAACTATCCCTGTGTCAGCTTGTTTCTGCAATACTTCACCCACAAGTGTTTTTTTATATGTTAATCCTGTATAGTCCCCATCCATGCCAAACTCATTAGCACTTAAGGCTTGATCGTTTATAATTGCTGTTATATCCTCAGTATAAATACTTCTACCTGAATTAACCATCTGTATAGGCATGTTCATAACGCTCGTTCCTTCTTCTGCGGTATTGATAAAACTTTTATCTAAATCCAAATCAATTGATTGACCCAAAGCATATTGACTGCTTACATAACTAACCTGAGAATTAGGGGGTAATCTAACAGGTTGAGTAAGATAATTACTAAATCTTGAAGGAGTATTAGGGTTATGACTTGTAAGTCCAGTTCCATTCTGTTTATCCTCGGATTTGAGAAAAACTAAACTCATTTTATTATATATAACCAATATATAATAATATGTATAAAAACAAAAAAGTTTTTAAAGTGAAGAAAACAAAAGAGAAACTCGTAAAGCCCTTTAGTCTTAAGACTGACGTAGATAAGGACGAGATGAATGACTTCCATGCAATCCATGAGACGAAGGTAAAGCCTCCTCCTAAACTAACAAAGCATGAAAACATATTTAATTAGACCCATAATTGCTTAGGTGTAAGATTCATTTTGTATGATACGAAGCATGAATAGAATGCCGTATTTTTCTTAAGATCAACACCATCTCGGGAAAAATGAAGTTTTCCTTTTGGAGTAATAATCTGTGTATGTTCTAAATCCATGATTTCATGGAAGTAGTTAGCAAATGTATTACATACATTCATGATAATAATAAAGGGTTTTCCTATTTCCATTAATCTCTTAAGGATTTTCTTTTTGATATTTGTTTCAAAAGGAATATTAGTAATAATCATATCACATTCGGGGACTTCACATGTTAGCAAATCCCATGTTGTATCTCCTACTACCTTATACCCCATGCCTTTCCATATATCCATAGATTTAGAGTTGGTAGCGTTCAACATACATGCTTCCCATATAACAGTATCTTTAGAAACCAAATGAGTGATTTTTTCCCATATACATTTGGGTGTGTAGTAATCGTCATAAACAGTCATTTGACAGCATGTAAAGTCAGCCATGTTCCTTATAACATACTATATCACCTTATCTTTAAGTCCTTTTGTAGAACAATTAATATATATTAATTCTACATATTACATAATAACATTAGTATTTGAAAATTAGAGGGTCTGTGTTTATCACGTAGATTAACATCAGACCACCATACCCCACCACCAATCTTCTCGCATTTACATAACTTATTTTTGATCGGACAGATTTTATAATCAATAATGTCCCCAACAATAGACTCTACCTTCTTCTCTACCTTCGCTACCTTATTCTCTATCTTCGCTACATACTCAACACTCATTCCCTGAGGTTGAAATAGAATTTCCTCTTCTTCAATAGATTCGTAAAACACTTTCTTTG
>WLWH01000787.1_pt1 | contig 24771 bp, 29 predicted proteins | sample 6712741 | NCBI WGS metagenome assembly WLWH01 (sample SAMN12718694, study PRJNA515312) | sponge metagenome | isolation source: marine sponge | host: Mycale hentscheli | place: New Zealand: South Island, Marlborough, Capsize Point | collected 2003-05-01
TGAAGACTTTGTATTTAGCACAGACGGAGATAACTTAGGTATTAATTTAAATTCAAGGGATGTTATTTATTCTTCACCTAATTCTTTATACACAGAAATAAATTGGTTCTATCCAAAAGATGGATCTGATCAAGTTGATAGATGCGTAACTTATAATTATTCAGAAAATGTTTGGACTACTTCATCGTTAGATAGAACTACATATCAAGATCAAGGGGTATTTAATGCTCCTTATGCAACTGACTATGTAGACACAGGAACACCTGTATTTCCAGATATATTAGGTATTACAAATTTATATGGAGCCAGTATTTATTATGCTCATGAAGTAGGAACCGATCAAGTTAACAGCTCAGGCACAACTTCTATAGATGCTTTTATTAGGTCTGGAGATTGGGATATTACTTCACGTAAGAGCGCCTTGGGTCAGGCAACAGGGGTTGCAGATTACAGAGGTGATGGAGAATACTTTATGTCTGTTAGAAGATTTATACCTGACTTTAAATACCAAACAGGTAATGCTCAAGTAACTTTATTTGTAAGTAGCTACCCAGATGATGTCGCTGTCAGCTCGCCACTTGGGCCCTTTACAATAACTACTTCTACTGATAAAGTAGATACAAGAGCTAGAGGCAGATTAGTTTCTGTACAAATAGCCAACACAGCAGTAGGCGAGTCATGGAGATATGGCACACTTAGATTAGATGCACAACCAGACGGAAGAAGATAATGGACGAAGAACAATTACAATATTTATTACAGAGTAGTTACCTGCCTTCAGATACAGGTTTTCAAATAGGACAATTCGGACCAAATCAAAACTATCTAGGAAAAGGTATGCGAGGTGTAGAGTCTTTTGGAATAGGACCTAACTTAAATTATTTAGGTGATGGACCAATAACAGGATCTATAGGTGTTGGACCTAATCAAAACTATTTAGGAAAAGGAATGGAGATAGGTTCTATGGGTCAGCCTCGTTATGATAGCGGAACTCAAACTATTTTTCCTAGTAATATATCACCTGCTTTAAGTGACCTTGGAGGTATAACACCTTCTTATAGTGTAGCTAACGAAGAAGATGTTGAACAAGAATTTTTACCAGGTCAAAAAGAAGAATCAGGTATTATGAAATTAATTAAATTTTTAATTCCTGGAAGTAATTTAGGAAATTTTTTACCTAAACAAGATCCCAGAGCAACAGGTATAAGAAATTTTTATAGCCCAGAAGGATTAACAAGCACTGGTTCAATAGCCTCAGGTATTATGAAAGGCTACAATCCTGTATCTGGTGGTTTTTTAAATATGATTACAGGTGGTAAGTTTGGTAAACCAACTAATTATGGTTTAGCAGGGGCTATGCAAAGAAGAATAGAAAATATATTAGGTAGAAAAGCAGCTCAAACAGATGCTAGTAGAGCAAAAGTAGCTGAACTAAGAAACTTACAACTAGCAGAAATGCAAGATAGATCTAATAGAGGAGAGAGTTTAGGATCAATTGGTAGATCTACATTTAGTGGACCAGGTATGGCGTTTGAAAGAAAATCAGGTGGTTCATCTGGTGTAAAAGGAACTTCTTCAGAAAGAAACTATGGTGGTAGGTAATGGCAAAAATTACTAATTACATACCTGAGCCAAAAGAAGAATATGATGTAGATAATCAGAGACAGATTATGGAGTCTTTAAATACAATGAAACAACAACTTAATTTTTCTTTTCAACAAGACTTGAAAAACGAACTAGATACGTTTAATTATTTTTTATCATGACAATACAATATAAGAGTGAATCATTTGATTTAACTACTACTAACTTAACTACAGTATTAACTATATCTACATCAGCTGTGGCGATTGTAAAAACAGTACAAGCCAGTCATCAAGATGTATCAAACGTAGATGTTGATCTATTTTTAAAAAAATCTGGTGGTAGTGACGTAGAAGTAGGGCATGCACAGCTTAATAAAACTACGACAAATATGATAACTGACACCTTGAATTTAGAAGCAGGAGATGTTATAAAGATGCAAGCGGGGACAGCAGATGAAATAACAGGATTTGTTAGTTACGCACTTATAAACAGAGAGAATGAAAACGGATAACATACATAAAATAGATTGTACGACTATAACAACTTATAGAAATACAAGAACAGGTGAAACGTTTAAAGAGAAAGTAGAAGGACCTGATATTGTAACAGATGTTACAGTGCAGGTATCACCGAAAGGTTTGGATGTATTCCAGAAAGTAATGAATAATGATAATCAGAAACCAAAACCCTAAAGGCGGAACAGAATTACAATTCAACTATTTAGAAGAATATGTTGATAAAAAATTATTAGATCAAGTACAGATTACAACTTCTGTACCGGAAAAGATTCCCTTACATCCAGATAAAGTAAACATACTTTGGCAAAAAAATTCATATGACCAACCTAATTTAGCTCCTTGGTTTCAAGAAAAATCTAATCATCACAAGTATGATTGGTATGTATTTAATTCTCATTGGACCTTTGAAAAATTTAGAATGATGTTTGGTTTACCCGCAGAAAAATGTTTAGTAATTAAAAATGGTGTAGACAAAATACAAAAAGCAAAACCTTATAAACAAGGTGACCCTATTAGAATAATTCATCAAAACACTCCATGGAGAGGACTATCTGTTTTACTAGGTGCAATGCAATTAGTTAAGAACCCATTAATTACTTTAGATGTATATTCATCTTGTGAAGTTTATGGAAAACAATTCTTTGATCAGAATGATCATGAATATACAGAACTATATGAACAAGCAAGACAGTTACCTAATGTAAATTACATAGGGTATAAACCAAATAGTTTTATAAAAAGTAATATGCATAAATATAATATGTATGCATACCCAAGTATTTTTGAAGAAACATCCTGTATATCTTTATTGGAATGTATGGCGGGTGGATTATATTCTATTACAACAAATCTTGGTGCATTGTTTGAAACAGGTGCTGAGTTTCCTATGTACATACCTTTTGATAATGATTTAAGAAGGCTTTCAATGAAATTTGCTTCTGCAATAGAAGCTTCAGCAAATATATTACACGAAGAAACTATACATAAACATTTAGAGACTCAGTCTGATTACGTTAATGCTTATTATAATTGGAATAAAATAGGCACATCATGGACAAGATTTTTAACAGGAGCAATTAGTGCCAAGACTAAGTAATACACCTATTTGGTTTAACGAAGATAAAAAAACAGAGGCTAGTAGTGATACCTATCAAACTGTAAAAACTAATAAAGTTGAAGGAGATAGTAAAGTGATTGAAATAAATGTAGGCGGTGAAGGTGGTAGATCACCATATAAAATAATGGTTTGTACCCCTTGCCATAGCGATGTATCTATGCATTATTGTCAGGCTGTTTTAAAATTTCAACAAGAATGTTTGCAGAGAAATATATTAGTTAGTTTTACTTTATTAAAATCTTCTTTAGTTACACAAGGTAGAAATTTAAGTGTGGCAGAATTTTTAAATCATAAAGATAAATATACACATTTATTATTTATAGACTCTGATATTGATTTTAGTTTTTCTACTATTGAAAAAATGTTAAAAGCCGACAAGGATGTTATTGCATGTCCTTATCCAATGAAAATGATGGATTGGAATAAAGTATGGAGAAGAGTCAATAATAAAGAAGATGCTATTACTTCTGCAGAAGATATGTCAAGAGCGGGTTTTACTTATCCGATTAAAGTAGAAGATCAATATAACATTATAGCTGATAAAGGTATTATAGAAGTAACTCATGCGCCTACTGGATGTATGTTAATTAAAAGACATGTTATTGAAGACATGATTAAGAATTATCCTGAATTAGAGATATACCAACCTACTTATATTAATGGTAAGGAAGAAAAGAAAGATAACTTTTATAACTTGTTTGATACTTGGCATGATCTTAAAACTAAAAGATACTTTGGAGAAGACTTTGGTTTTTGTCAAAAATGGACAGATATGGGCGGTAAAGTACACGTATATGTAATGGATACTATTACGCACGTTGGAGAGTTTTTATATCGTGGTCGTTTCTTTGATGATTTATATCAAGGTACACGTCCTGCAAAGCATGCCAAACCACTTGACGAAGATACAAAAATCAAATAAAGTGTAGTATTTTCAGGATATCTATGCCTGCTCAACAATATAAGTGTATTTAAATTATGGCAATATCAAGAATGCAAGAACCCAGACAATTATACGGACTCGGAAGTCTAGTTAAATCAATAGGTAAGACGATTAAAAAAGTTGTTAAATCACCTATTGGTAAAGCTGCCTTATTAGTAGGAGGTGCAGGTTTAGCAGGGTTTGGTCCAGCGAAAGGTTTAAGAACAAGTGGTTTAGGAAACTTTTTATTTGGTGGTGCTACGAAAATGTTACCCGCTAATGCAATAAAAGGCGCGGCTGTTACACGTCCAGGTATTTTTGGTGCAGCTAAAAAAGTTCTTGGAAGCACTTTAGGTCAAGTAGGCATTGGTGCAGCTTTAAGCGCACTCGCTGCTAGCGGCATGGACCAAGAAGAAATAGCAGAAATTGAAAACGATCCAGATAAATTAAACATGTATTTAAAAGATTATTACAGTAAAACAAATCCAGATGCATCAGGTGCTGAGATAGAAGAGTTTGTAAGAATCAATAGTGCTGTAGGTGGTAGAGTTGGTTTAGAAAAAGGTGGTTCTGCTTTTGAAGAATACAAACAAGATTTAGAAGATGGTATAATTTCACCTGACACTACATTTAATGAATGGTTAGATAATAATGCCCCTGATCCAGACTATGACAAATCATATGCTATAGGTGGTAGAGTAGGTTTAGAATCTGGTACACCTAAAAAAGGATTAGAGTCTATATCAATAAAGGATTTACCTGTAATAAAAGGTCCTTACATGATTAAGTATGATAAAGATGGTAACCCCGTAAAATTTCCTAAACCAAAAGGAGAGCCATATAGATATGAATATGATGAAGAAGGCAATATTAAAGACTTACCAAAACGTGTTTTATTAAGAAACAAATCAGCTATGGGTGGCTTACAAAGTATGCCTATGGGTCAAATGAGACGAAATAAAGCTGGTACTATAGAACGAGATTATAGAGAGACTGGTGGATTTGTACCAGTTGGTATAAAAGAAAAGGCAGATGATGTACCTGCTATGTTAAGTAAAAATGAATTTGTAATGACAGCAGATGCTGTTAGAGGAATAGGTGACGGCAACATTGAAAAAGGTGCCCAAAGATTATATGATCAAATGAAACAAGCAGAAAAGAGAGTAGTATAATGGCAGAAGTAACATCAACAAGGGTATTACCACCAGAATTTGTAGAAGCAGCAGGGAAAACTTATTTAAGTAATCTTGCAGATGCTACAGGGCAATATAAAACAGCTGATCTATCTAAAGTATTTGGACCACAATTTACAGCCGGTCAAGATCCTTTACAAGCGCAAGCTCAACAATTAGCTACTCAAGGTATTGGTGCATATCAACCTTTTTTAAATCAAGCTGCAGCTGCACAAACAACAGCTGGTGGTTTAACAGGACCTCAAGCTTACCAACAGTTTATGTCTCCATATCAACAAGATGTTATTAGTGAGACGTTAAGAGAATTTGATGTACAAGCACAAAAAGGAATTCCAAGTATTGCAGCTCAAGCTGTAAGTAAAGGTGTTCTTGGTGGAGGTCGTGAAGGAGTTATGAGATCAGAGTATCAGGCAACAAGCGACAGGAACCGAGCAGCATTACAAGCACAATTATTAGCTCAAGGTTTTGGTCAAGCTCAACAAGCTGCTCAACAAGCATTTATGAATCAACAAACTTTAGGTAACCAACAATTAAATTTAGCTGGTCAACAACAACAATTTTTAGGTCAAGATGTTGGAGCGTTGTCTACTCTTGGTGCACAGAACCAAGCATTAGAGCAAGCTCAATTAGCAGCCCAACAACAGTTAGCTCAACAACAATTACAGCAACCATTAACAGCTGCCCAACAATATGGTCAAGGTGTTACAAGTTTGATAGCTGGATACCCAGGTCAACAAACTCAAGTTACTGCACCAAGTCCAAACCCACTTGCAACAGCAATAGGAGCTGGTGGAACTTTAGCTGGTATTTACAGAGCATTTAACAGACCAGGAAATTAATATGAGAACTTTTAGAAGACCTATGTTTAGAAAAGGTGGTAATGTCGACAATGGCATTATGACTGGTATTGTAGATAGAACACAAGCTCAAGATGGATATACGGGATTAGAGAATTTAGATATAGGTACTCCCAAAACTCAAGAACAATTTATAGAAGAAATTAGAGCCGGTGCCGGTGACTATGGAGGAATGGATCCTTTAACAAGTTTTTTACTTACTGCTGGACCATCTGTTGCAGGGGCTACAGGTTTTGCTGATGCAGTGGGTAGATTACAACCTGCTACTAAACAATTAATGGATGATGCAGCAGCTAAAGCTAAATATGATAGAGATATAAAAATGGCTGGAACTAAACTTGCATTAGCTGATGAACAAAAATTTGACGACAGAAGGTTTAACTTAGCATTAAAAGCTGATGACAGATCTTACCAAGATTTCTTAAAACAAGACGAGAGATCTTATCTTGCAGATATTAAAAAAGATGACAGAATATATAATGAAGGTTTAATTAAAGATGAAAGAAAATTTAATTTAGACTTAATACAAGATCAAAGAGCTTATGAAAAATTAAAACTAGAAGATAAAAGAGAATACGATGCTAAGATATTAGACGAAGCTAAAATATATCAAGATATGAAAGACGAAGAGAAAAGAGAATATGAACAAAAATTAATTCAAGAAGGAAGAGCTTTTGAACTTGATAAAATTATAAGAGCAGAAGATTTCCAAAAAGAAATTATGGCAGAAGAACGAGAATTAGATAAACGATACACAGAAAAAGATTTTATAGAAGTTTATGAAGGTGATACTTTACAAGCTAAAAACAGAGCTGACTTTGAAAATAAAAAATTAAAGACTAAAATTTTAGAAAAATTTGGATCTCAGTTTGAGGGATTTATAAACGGACCTAATGATATTACAGAACAACAATTACTTAAAAACAAAGATAATAAAAAACTTGGTAAAGTTTACTACGATGTAAACACTGGTAAAATTAAAAGATTTAGAAAAACAACAGAAGGTTATGTATTTGAAGAAATAGATATTGATACATTTGTAGAAGAAGAACCACCAAAAGGCACTTCAAAAACAGAAAAAGATGCTGAGATAGATGAGAGATTTAAATTTTTAAGTGATGATCAAAGAAGAATGTTCGAAGAAATACAAAAAAATAAACCTGACGCTTTTGATATCGGAACATAGGAGTCTAAATGGCAGAGTTTTTACCTCTAAATAACGCCGAACAAAACAATGATACAGCGTGGTACACAGCTGCCGCTTCTGGTATCGCATCAGGTTTATTAAAAATACCTGAAGGTGTAGTCTCTCTTGCAGCAGAACTAATTGATCTTGGAGCAGATACAAATACAGCAGCAAGTGTAGAAGAATTTTTTGATAAACTAAATCCATTTGAAGAGATAGCAGAAGAAAGAGCTATAGGTAAACTTACAGAAACACTAGTACAGGTTGGTGTACCAGGCGCCATTGGATTCAAAGCAGCAAACAAGGTAGCTAGAAATCTTACAGCAAAAGCAATTAGAGCAAAGAAGGCTAACGCTTATGCTAATTTAAGAGGTGCCCCTGTTTTATCAGCAATAAACAAAGCTAGAGATTTAAATAAAAAATCTAAGAAGTTTAGATACGCAGCAGCAGTGGCTGGTGGTGCAGCTGGTGAAACATTTGTAGCTGATGTAGAAAACATTGGATCGTTTGGTGATTTGTTTGGTGGTGGTCCAACTAAAATGGACAGAGAAGAAAGTTTTGGTAGAGAGGATGCTACAAGAAAATTATTAAATAGACTTAAGTTTGGTTCTGAATCATTATTAGTTACTCCTTTTGTATATGGTGCAGGAAAGTCAGCTAAGTTATTGGCTAACAGGGGTAAAGATCTTGCTTATAGTAACTCTCAATTTGCAAGATGGTTAGATAAATATGTAAGAGCACCTTTTACTCCTCAAGGTGGTATGACTAAAGAATTATTTGGAGAAGAAACATTTAAACAAGCTTTAAAATCTAGAGATACAATAAGAGCAAAAGAAATTGTAGATAACATTACAAGAGAAGTAGATAATATATACCCTCAATCAGAAGTAATGTTTAATAAATCAGTGCAAGTAGAAAAAGAAAAATTTTTAAAAGGTCTTAATGAACTTTTATTTGAAGGTAATATTAGAGACAGAGTTGATCCTAAAAAATTAGATAGTCTTTTAGATCTTATGAGAAAAAGTAATGTAGGTGAAGAGTCTAGACAATTAATTGTTAATGGAATTAATAATGCTAGAGGTGAGTTTACTAATTTAATAAATATATTAGACAACAATGTTTCAGGATCAAAATTAGGTAAAGGTGTTAAAGAACTTCAGTCTTTATTAAAAGGTAGAGTCAATGGCTGGATAGGTGGTACATACAAAATATTTGAAGACCAAGGCAAAGGTATATTTAAATTCTTTAAAAGATATGAACCGACTGATGAAGTAATTAATAATGCTACTAATTTTTTTAGAAGAGAAATTGCAAAAGAAAATGGTGATACAGCTTTTGATATAGCCGGCACGGCTTATCAAAAAGAAGCTAGTGTTATAGTAGACGACATTCTTAGAGAAGCTAGTCTTAGAGGTAAGCCTAAAGCTTTAAAATTTAATGAATATATTAACAAAACGATGGAGGGAAAACCAGGCGCTGATTTTATAAGAGCAGAAATAAAAGAAACTAAGTTACCACCAAAAGAACTTAGAGAATTATTTGGAGAGGTTCAGGATCCAAGGTACTCTATATTTAATGGTATAACTAATCTATCTTCTGTATCTAGAACATCTGAGTATTTAAAAAGTGTAGCCGCTAAAAATGATGAAGTGCAAAGAGCTGGTGGTAGAGGATTTTTTTGGAATGATGAAAATGCTTTTAGACTAGGTGTAAATCAAAAAAACACAGGTATATCTTCTGTTAAAATGGATGATGTTATAAGTAAACTACCTGAAGCAGCTAACATACCTAATCCTTTAGCAGGTAAAATTACTACACCTGAAATAGCTGAAGCTATAAAAAATGCAAACAACATAGCAGGTGGCCTTCAAGGTTTTGTGAGAGGTGAAGGTAAAGAAGGAGCAGAAGCTGCTGTTAGTTGGATGTACAGAAATTTATTATTATTTCCAAAAGGAGTCTCACAATTAGCTAAAACAGTATTCTCTATACCTACGCACATAAGAAACGTAATTAGTGCATTTGGTTTTGCTGGAGCCAATGGTAATTTATTTAATCCAGTAGAATTTTCTAAAGCATTTAAAGAAGGTATAGAAACTACAGGTCTTTTAAAATTAGGCCCTGCAGATGAAACAGCTCAGGCAGCTTACAGAGAATTGGTAGAGCTTGGTGTTGTAAACTCACAAGTTCAAATAGGAGATTTAAAAGCTTTGTTACAAGATATTAGGTTTGGTCAACAAGCTGCAAACGTAGACACAGTATTAAACCCTATGTTAGCTAAGTTAAAAAAGGTAGGATCATTTTTTCAAGGTAAGTATGTAGCTGAGGATGATACTTTTAAAATAGCTAGTTATGTAATGGAGAAAGCTAAATTAAAAAGTCGTTACGCCAAGAGAGGTTTAGATGTAACTGAAAGTGTACTTAACAGAGAAGCAGCTAACGTTGTAAAAAATACTGTACCTAATTATGCATTTGTAGGTTCCGCAGTTAGAACTGCAAGACTATTACCTGTGGGTAACTTTATGTCATTTCCATCAGAGATGATTAGAACTACCACTAACATTGCTGAATTAGGTTTAAATGAGATGAGACACATACCAGCAGCAGGTGTAAGAATTAAAGGAAGTAATTTAGGTTTAACAGTTACAGAGATATTAGAAGATGGAACTGAGCAGGTTGTTAAAAACAATGCTCTTGATAGTGGAGCATATGGTGATGGAATAAAAAGATTATTAGGTCTTGCTACGTTTACTACAGCAGCTCCAGTTGCATTAACAGAAGGTGCAAAAGCTTTATATGATATATCCCAAGACGAACTAGATGCATTAAGAAGATTTGTACCTGAGTGGTCTAAGAACTCTACACTGATTCCAATTAGAGATGATGATGGTGAGTTAAGATACATAGACTTTAGTCACAGTAATGCTTACGATGTAATAGCTAGACCTCTTAGAACTTTATTAAATAATATTCAAGATGGTCAAGCAAATGACAAACAGTTATTAGCAAGTTTTGTAAATGGAGTTAACGAAGCAGGTGCTGAAATTATGAACCCGTTTATTTCAGAATCTATTTGGACAGAAGCTGCGGGAGATTTAACGGTTAGAGGTGGAGTAACTAAAGATGGTAGAAGATTATATACAGATCAAACATCTGCTGGTGACAAAGCTGCAATTAGATTTTTACATTTAGGAAATGCACTAGCCCCATCATACAAACAATTTGTAAGACTAGCTCAAGCTGCAACAGAAACACCGGATGCAAGAGGTAATGTATTGGATGTCGGGCCTGAGATAGCAGGCTTCATGGGACTTAGACCAATTAAAGTTGATCCATTAAAGTCAATGGGTTTTAAAATTTCTGGTTACCAAAGAGGTATCAGGGATGCGAGAAGAGAATTTACTGGCGGTTATTTTGGTTTGTTAAAAGGTGGTTCAGTCGATCCTAATGATATTATTTTAAGATATATAAAATCAAACAAAGCTAAGTTTGATGTACAACAAAATATGTTTAATGATTTAAATGCAGCTGAAACATTAGGTATAGCAAATAATGATTTAAGAAGACAGTTTGATGAAAGACAAATTAGTAGTGAAGATTATAATAATTTAAGAAGAGGTAGATTTGATCCTTATGTTCCATCAGGTGAAATTGCTAAAAAATTTAGAGACATTGCAAATAATCTTGGTGAAGATAATCCATACAGAGAAGCACTGCCAGAACTAAATGAAATAAGAAGAGAATTAAGACAATTACAATTAGGTGAACCTTTTAATATTGACCCTCTACAATATTTAATACCACCTGCACCACCTACACCACCATTGCCGACATCAGTTACTTCTGCAATGCCTAACAACCAAACAATTACTCAAGGACAAAACATTCTAGATCAAACGCAAATGGCCGCTGCTAACTCTGGAGGATTGACTCCGTTAGAAAATGCCTTACTATCTGAGGAAGAAAAACAAATAAGATTAAGATCAAGAGGAATTACAACATAATGCCCAACGGAAATAAACTAAACCCCAAAACTACAAGAGAGCACCTGCTTTCTATCTATGGATATATTACTGGATTAAAAAAAGATGTTAAACATATGCACGATGGTATACACGATTTGGGCGGTAAGATAGACAAGATCTATTGGGTGTTATTGGGTACTGTTGGGGCAGTATCACTTCTGTTGCTAGAAAAAGTTTTAGATAAAGGTTTCTTTTTTTAAATCCAAGTTTTTAATTCTTCGCCCATAATATCTGAAGCAATATTTAATTTCTTACGTAAAGCTTTTACAACTTTAGTGTCGATAGTATCTTCTGTGACTATATCAATATAAGTCATTGGATACTCTTGTCCGATACGATCAATACGAGCTTCTGATTGTAATCTTTTTTCAAGATCATAACCATTAGAATAATAAACCATTGTACTGGCTGCAGTGAGTGTGATACCATAACCGCCGGTTTGCGTAGTACCTACAAAAAATCTACAGTTGTCATCTTCTTGAAATTTCTTTATATTATTTTGTCGATCTTCCATCGAAGTTTTACCATAATAGTCTACAACAATATCATCACGATCATATTTTTTCCTAATAGCTTTTAGTATAGTTTCAATATCTCTTTGATAGTGGGACCAGATAACAACCTTACCCTCTACTTCAGATAATATTTCCATAAGTTCTGTTATTCTATGATTAGGTATGTCTTGAATTGTTCCATCATCAGCAGTGAAATGACCACAAAGAATTTGATGAAGTCTCATTAACTGAACCATTACATTATTAGTAGTTAATGCTTTTCCTTCAAGCTGTGCCATTGCATATTTTTTCATAGCCTTATATATTTTTTCTTGCTGAGGTGTCATTGTTATTTGACGTTTCATAAATGTTTTAGGAGGAAGATCTAAACAATCATCTTTTAATACACGCATTGAAAAAGGTTCAATCAATTTAGATAACTCTCCAAGATTTCTATAACCAACAACAATGTTAGTGCTGTGACTACCAAGATTAATTGTTCTCATCTCTGCGTATCTAGATCTAAAATCATAATAAGAATCTGTCTTCAGGAGCCAGGAACCAAGAAACTGACATTGACTAAATAAATCTAATGGTGAATTAGTTACAGGTGAACCCGTCAGTATTCTTCTGTACTTAGCAAGGGTTCTTAATTTTAAAATATTTTTAGTTCTATTAGAAGTAGGTGTTTTGATAGTAGTCGATTCATCTACAGCCATTATAGCATTGTGTGAGTCTAAAAATCTACGAGCAAACTCTTTACCAAAGTCATAAGAAAAAGCTTCTACATTCATAATTAATACATGAAACTCTGTGCCAGGTTGGAATAATGTATTTAATTTTTTTGTTTGTTCATGAGTCTTGTCTGAACTTTTCCAAAGAACAACTTTTTTATTTATATAGTCAGGTAAGTGTGTAGGTATTTGATCTTCATACCAGTTTTTATATACACCTTTTGGTGCAATAAGAAGCAAACCATTTATCTTGCCTTGGTTATAAAGCATGGCTGCATTATCAATTAAGACTTTAGATTTACCGGTACCCATTTCCATAAAGTACGCAAAGTATTCTTTATCCCACGACCGTTCTAAAGCATCAAGTTGATGTTTATAAGGACTTGTTTTAAACTTATACCAATTAATTTTACTGTCTAATACATTCATAGTTGTTTACTTTTCTTTCTAAAAAGTTATATAGTGTATAGAAAGAAAAAAGTCAATGAGCAAAGTTTATTTAGTACAAGAAATTCCTACAGATAGAGAAACAGGTCAACCTAAGATTGATATTACGCCTGCATTAAAGTATGGCGAAATTAAGATTTTATTTCCTCGTTTAAAACAAATGCAATTTACACCAGGTCCAATGGTAATGGAAATAAAAAAGTCATTAAAGGATTTTACAACCGATGATTACTTATTACTTTATGGCGATCCTGCCATAATTGGTGTTGTATGTGCAGTAGCTTCTGATCTTACAAATGGTAAATTTAAATTATTAAAATATGACAGAAGACAATTTTCTTATTATCCAATTGAATTAAATATTTTTCAAAACTAGTATTGACATATATAAATTCTCCTATATATACGATAGTGCAAATATAAATTAAACTATTAAACTATTAAGGAGTAACATGACGATCAATCTAAGAGCTGATGCGCCCAGTCAGGTGACGCAAACAGAACCCCAAAAACTAACAGACGAAATAAAAAAACTTCAAGACATACAACAAGAGATACAGAACTATAAAGATAGAATTAAAGATTTAGAAGAGAGTGAAAAATATTTTTCACAAGTAGTAATTCCAGATATGATGAATGCTATGAATCTTAAAACTATGAAATTAAAAGATGGTTCTGAAATAGAAATATCTAATAAGTTTTTTGCTAATGCTCTAGCAGCTAAAAGAGCAGAGGCATATCAATGGCTTCGAGAGAACGGACTAGGCAACATTGTGAAAAATGAAATCACAGTGAGGTTTGGAAAGGACGAAGATACCAAGGCGACGCAATATGCTACCCTTGCAAGAGGACAAGGTTATGAACCGGAACAAAAAGTTTCTGTTCATGCCGGAACCCTTAGAGTTGCTCTGGAGGATCTCCATACACGTGGTGGTCAGATTCCTTCAGAGTATTTCAGTACGTTTGCTGGTTATCAAACTAAGATAACTAACAAATCTAAATCAACAGACTAATAGACTAACAAAGGAGAATCTATGGAAAGTCAAGTAGCAAAGAAGGCTGATGCAGGTGCATTAGCAACAATAAATCTCAGAGCAGACTCTGGTAAAGGAGCTGAAGAGATTAAATCAGATGACGTATCAACACCGATTCTGAAAATCTTACATCAGCTATCACCTGAATGTAATGAGAGAGACGCCAAGCATGTAGAAGGGGCTAAACCTGGGATGATTTATGCATCAGGGTTTGGTAAACTTATAAGTGGTGAAGAGGGATTAGATATCATAATTGCTCACGCACAAACTAGGTATCCCGAATGGCAGGAGAGAGGCGATAGTGCTTCAGCTCCAGTAGGAACTCATTTAGAGATTCCAGCCGATGCTGTGGAAGAAAAAAATGGAAGATATAGATTACCAAACGGTAACTATGTTGAGAAAACTGCATACTTCTATGTACTAGCAATGGTAGATGGTGAGTTAAAACCTGCAGTGGTCCCAATGAGATCTTCTAATTTATCTCCAGCGAGGGAGTTAAATAACCTTATTAAGAATCTGAGATTCTCAGATGATCAAGGTTCATTTAATCCTGCAAGTTATTCAGCTATGTATAAGTTAAATACATTTGGAAGAACTGCGGGAAGTAAAAGCTGGCATGTCTACAAACCATCAAGAGTAAGAAATCTTGATATCGCTAATAAAGATGATGCGTCTATGTATGAGATAGCAGCACAACTTCAGAAATCAGTTTCTAAAGGTGCAGCTAAACCAAAGTACGATGCTGGTCAAAAGAAGCAAGACATAGTATAATAAAGTGTTATAACAACGGCGCTGAAGGGAGACTGGAGGCGCCGTATAATTATGAAAGATTTTAGAAAATATTTTGGTGGGCTTGAGAGAGACTTTGGTTTCTGTAATGTTAACAATGGTTATCATGATCCACAAACAAACAAATTAAAATTTGATCCAGGCGATTATGGTTGGTCTAAAAGAAATATATCTGATCAAGATTATCAAGATCATTTAGATGGTAAACGTGCAATAGGTATACAAGCATGTGATGATAATGGTATGGCTAGCTTTGGTGCAATTGATATTGATCCATCAGATTATTCTAGCTTTGATATTCAACACTATTTAAAAGTAATTCAAGACAAAGACTTACCTGTTGTACCCATTAAATCAAAAAGTAATGGTCTTCATATTTATGTATTCACAGCAGAAAAAGTACCTGCAACTTTAATTAGAGAATTTTTACAAAACTTATTATTTTTATTTGGACTATCATCTAAGACAGAAATATTTCCTAAACAAACACAATTAGGTATGAATCAAGATAACGTTAGAACTTCTGGATCATTTATTAACTTACCTTATTTTAAGAAAACAGAACGTAAAGCATTATTACCTGATGGAAAAGAATTAGAGTTTGAAGATTTTTTAAATGTAGTCAAAGATAATTTACAAACAAAAGAATCATTAAAAGAAGTATCAAATAAAAAAGTAAAAGAAATATTAACAGGTGGTCCTGATGATCTATTAGATGGTCCTCCATGCTTACAGATGTTATGCAAACAGGTTCAGGAATCAGGAAACAAATTAAAAGACGAGAGAGATAGATTTTTATTTAACTACATGGTGTTTGTAAAAAAGAAACACAAAGATGATTGGAAGAAAAAATTATTACAAGCGGCGAGAGATTTTATAGAGTACGATGACACGTGGGGAGATTCTAAAGTAAATGAAAAAATAAAAAGTTGGGACAAAGATACTGCTGGACATACTTGTCATGACTTACCTATCTCTTCTTATTGTGCAAAGGGAACATGCTTACGTAGAAAGTTTGGTATTGGTAGTCATAAAGAAAGTAGTTGGCCTCAGATATCAGGTTTAATTAAAATAGATTATAAACCTGATCCAGAATATTTTTTTAATGTAGAATTATCTGACAGTAAAGTAGTTCAAATACATGCAAAACATATAAAAAAGATAGCAGAAATGAAAGAGATGAGAGCTCTCATAGCAGACCAAACATCTATATTTCCTCCCATCATTAAGAATAATGAATACCAGCCCATCCTAGACGCTCTATGGGCCACTAAAGAGGATATTAAACCACCTGCAGGTACTAATCCTATTGAGATGTTAAAGAAATACCTAGAAGATTATGTCAATGGACCAGAGGCTACAACGTATGCTTCATTTAAAAGTGGTGCTGTATTGAAAGATGAAGAACATTATTACTTTGATTACGATAAATTTTATGAAGAGATAAAAAGAAATGAGTGGACAAAAGACAGACCAAGAACTGCAACTTTAATTAAGAGTCATTTCAAAGCTGAGTTTGGATTTCAAAAAAGATTTCCAAAAGGAGAAAGTGAAAAATCATTTCCACCCGTCAGATGTATAAAAATGCCTGCTGATGATTTAATGAAAGAAGAAATACCAGACGAGAAAATAACAATAGAAGATAAACAAAACATTGTATAGTGAAAGAACCAATTAAGATATATGGTCCACCTGGGACAGGTAAAACTTTTAGATTAATTAGAAGAGTTAATGCTTATGTAAGAACTGGCACTCCTTATCATAAGATAGGTTACTTTGCTTTTACAAAAAAAGCAGCGAAAGAAGCTAGAAATAGAATTGGTGTAGATGAAAAGCAAGTTCCATATTTTCAAACACTTCATGCATTTTGTTTTCATTTATTAAATTTAAATGAAAGCGCTATCATTCAACCTCATCACTATGAAGCTTTGGGTAAAAAATTAAACATAAGAGTAAATTTTAATGATAAGTATAATGATGAGCAGACACATTTCTTAACCTGCAATAATCCTTATTTTCAAATGATCCAAAAATCTATTAACAAAGACATAAGTATAAGAGAAGAGTTTGATCTTAATGAACATGATAGAAAAGATATTGATTGGCATACTTTGAATCACATTCACATAAACCTGCAAGAGTATAAAAAGAAAATGCACTTATTAGATTTTAATGATTTAATTAAAAAAGTTATAAACTCAGGTAAGATTCCTAAACTAAAAGCTATATTCATTGATGAAGCACAAGACTTATCTCCATTACAATGGCAACTATACGATAAGTTAAGAGAAAATTGTGAGGACATGTATCTAGCTGGTGATGATGACCAAGCTATATTTGCCTGGGCTGGAGCTGATGTAAATAGATTTATAAAAGAACCTGCAAATGAAAAAGTTTTAAGGTACTCTAGAAGGGTATCAAGAGCTGTACAAGAACAGTCTCAAATAGCAGTGAGTAAGATAGCAGGCATCAGGAAACAGAAAGAATATCTACCTCGGGCGCAAGAGGGTTTTGCGTCTCATATCAATAACTTAGGACAAGTTGATCTTACACAAGGCAAATGGTTAATCTTAACTAGAACCAAAAGCAATTTACTGGACATAATGAAAGAACTTAAAAGTAAAAATATTTATTTTCAAAGTAACAAAGGTAAAAGTTTTAATGTAGGTATTTATAATGGAGCAATGGCTTATACAAAATGGATAAGAGAAGGTAAGCTTGAAGAAAAAGAAATTAATGATGTCAGAGAATATATTCCCAATGGTAATTGGGATCCTGAAAAAAATTGGTATGATATATTCGTGGCTGATCAGAAAGAAATACTTTACATTCGAAATATAATTTCTGGGGGTGAAAAACTTTATGAAAATGCAAGGATATGGTTGTCAACTATTCATGCAATAAAAGGTGGTGAAGAAGACAATGTAATACTATCTTTACATCAGGGTGCTAAAGTACAGAAAAGTATTAGGCTAAGTGTTGACAAACAAGATGAAGAGCATAGAGTGTGGTATGTCGGCATTACAAGGGCAAGAAATAATTTATACAAACTGAAAGCTAAAAAGAAAATAAAGGAGTATCAACTATGAGTACATTTTTTCACAGACAAATTGAATTTGATGTATTAAGAAAAACACCAAAAGCTGTTTTGATAAAAGTAAATAAAGTTAAAAGTACAAAATATAATAGGCTGTATAAAAAATTTAAAAAATTTTTAGAACCCGTCGAAATGTGGATACCTAGATCATGGATTAAAAGAGATGTTTGGGTAGATACATCTTATGGAATAGGTAATATGGAAGTTCCTCACGAAAGATTCTGGGTATGGGAAGAAGGGTTTCTAAAAAACTTAAAACAATTATATTTAAAAAGGGAGAAAAACTATGACGCATAAAGATATATTCGAAGAATCATTTCCACAATACACTCAGGTAGGCGGAAATCACTACACCAAGTTTCCTATTCAACCTTACGAATTTATTTCTAAAAATGATTTATCATTTTTTCAGGGCAACGTTATTAAGTACGTTTGCAGATACCAAAGAAAAGGCGGCATTGAGGATCTTAAAAAGATCGTACACTATTGTCAGCTAGAGATGTTAAAAATTAACGACATGAAAAAGAAAAAATGATTAACAAAATTAAAGATTTATTAATTGTAAAAGATAATTTTTTTAAAGAAGATGTTTACAACGAAATATTAAAAGATATTTCTAAATTAAAATTTAATAACAGATCTACGACAATTGATAAAGATGCAGATAATGTGTATCAAAAAGTATATTTTAATGTACCTTTAAATGTTGATCATTTTGCTGTGCAAGAAGTAAGTAGACTTTTAAATAATTATGGATTTACTTTAAATAGTTTTGAACATAATTATTTTTTAAGCACTAAACACAAAAAGGCTACTCCACATGATGATAATTGTTATTTAAATTGTTTAGTGTATCTTAAGGGTAATGAAATAATAAATAGTGGTACAGGATTTTATGACAAGAAAGAAGAAGAATATGTATTAAACAGACATATAGGTTTTAAGGAAAATAGAGCGTTAATATTTGATTCTAAAATATTTCATGCATCGCTTCAATTTAATAAAGATGCTGGTTCTAGATATGTTATGGCAAATTTTTTTAAATATAGGGATAAAAAATAATGCCTAACAGAAATTTTAAAGCAAGAAATATTACTGTAAACAAACATGAGTTTCGACTAGAAATATATAATACTTTAGTTAATTGGGAAATATTTCCTCATACTTATGACGCAGCTCTGTATGCTTTTAGTAATAAAGATAAATTAAATAAGTTAGTAGAAAAGAAATACATATTACAAAAATGAAGATACCTAAATACTTAACACAAACCGAATGGGTACAGCCCACTGAATATCCTGATCTAAGAGATTATGATGAGATTGCAATCGACTTAGAAACAAGAGATCCTGATTTAAAATCAAAAGGATCGGGTGCTGTTACTGGTAATGGTGAAGTTGTAGGTATTGCTGTCGCTACGTTTAATGATAAATGGTATTTTCCTATTGCGCATGGTGAAGGACCAAACATGAATAGAACTAAAACTTTAGAATGGTTTAAAGATATTTGTGAATGTTCAGCTACAAAAATATTTCATAATGCAATGTATGACGTATGTTGGATACGTAATTTAGGTATAAAAATCAATGGTTTAATCGTAGATACAATGATTGCGTGTTCTGTTTTAGATGAAAATAGATTTGCATACACACTAAATGCTTTGTCATGGCATTATCTTAACGAAGGTAAGAATGAAAAAGCTTTGAATGAAGCTGCAAAGTCTAGAGGACTAGATCCAAAAGCAGACATGTGGAAGTTACCTGCAAGTGAAGTAGGAGCTTATGCTGAAAAAGATGCTGAACTAACTTTTAAACTTTGGCAGCATGTTAAAAAATTATTACAAGAGGATGACTGTGAAGATATATTTAATCTTGAGACAGATCTCTTTCCTTGTCTGGTCGATATGCGTTTCCTAGGGGTGCGGGTAGACGTGACAAGAGCCAATCAATTAAAAAAAGAATTAACAACACAAGAAGAAAGATTGATCCACCAAGTAAAAATAGAGACAGGAGTAGAAACTCAAATATGGGCTGCACGTAGTATCCAAAAAGTTTTTGAACATTTGAACCTGCCTTTTGAAAAAACTGTAAAAACTGGTGCGCCTTCATTTACAAAAAATTTCCTTTCTAATCATGAGCATCCTGTAATTCAAATGATAGCAGAAGCTAGAAAAATAAACAAGGTTAATACAACTTTTATTGATACAATTTTAAGACACGAACATAATGGTAGAATTCACGCAGAAATAAATCAAATTAGATCTGATGATGGAGGTACAGTTACAGGTAGGTTTAGTTATTCAAATCCTAATCTACAACAGATTCCAGCTAAGGATCCAAACACAGGTCCATTAATAAGAAGTTTATTTTTACCTGAAGAAGGTTGCAAGTGGGGTACGTTTGACTACTCGCAACAGGAACCAAGATTAGTTACAGAGTACGCATTAAGATTTGGATTAGCTTCGGTTAATAAAATTGCTGACGCATATGATAATGATTCTAAAGCAGACTTTCACCAGACTGTTGCAGACATGGCCAAGATCCCAAGGAGTCAAGCTAAAGTAATTAACCTTGGTTTGTTCTATGGAATGGGTAAAGCTAAACTAGAAGCAGAGCTTGGTGTGTCTAAAGATAAAGCTAAAGAATTATTTGATACCTACCATGGTAAAGTTCCATTTGTAAAACAATTAACAAATGAATTAATGACTGCTGCTCAAGATAATGGCAGGATTAAAACTATCTTAAATAGGAAATGTAGATTTCCAAAATATGAACCTATACTTAAAGGTAATGATTGGGGTAGATTTGTACCTGCACAAGATCATGAAAGAATGTTAGAGCTTCAAGCTATGGGTCCTTATATGAAAGATGAAGAAGGAGAATTTATAAAAGACAAAGATGGTAATAAACAAAAAAATTATTGGCATGAAAATGGTCATCGTAGAGCTTTTACATACAAAGCATTAAATAAATTAATACAAGGTAGCGCTGCAGATATGACTAAAAAAGCTATGTTAGAATTACATAAAAGAGGTATTACACCACATATACAAATACATGATGAGCTTGATATATCTATACCTCTTGGAGAAGGAGACAACTCTAAAGATATTATAACAGTAATGGAAAAAGCAGTTGAATTACAAATTCCCAATAAGGTTGACTATGAATCTGGACCAAATTGGGGTACAATAAAATGAGGATAGACTATGGCTTATTTAAATGCAAACATACCAGTAATAGAATGTTGGGTAAGAGGAAACTATTTAAGAGATCAAAAAGATTCACACGATAAATATTTTGAGGTAGGAGTATTTGGTTTTAGTTCTATTCCAAACAGAGTTCCTATGTTTCATTTCTTAATGGAAGATGGGGGTCTATGGTGGCGAGCACCTATATCAGCTTTTTGTAGTAAACCTGGGGTAAAAGAATTGCCATTAGATGAATTAGTAATGTGGGATAGTTTTAGTTACAACGTAAGTGTTACAACTTTCTATGAATTAGCTGGAGCTACTATGCAATATACATCTAGACGTAAAGTAAAACGTAAAGGTAAGTATTTATTCACAATTGATTGGTGCGCAGGTGACTTTAATGAGTTAAATTTTGGTTATGCAGAAAAACCTGATCAACATAAATGTGGCCATGTAATTGCATTAGACGATGGAAACTATGCAATACAGCCTAATAATAGACTTAAAATGTTTGATGCATCAATGGGTGTAGATCCAAATAAAAACTTGATCAATAGACTGGTAAGTAGTAAAATATACTCCGTAGAAAATTCAGCTAAATGGATTACTGACGAACACGAAGAAGGTAGTTACGATTATAAGCTGAAAAACTTGGAGGATGATGATGATAAGTAAATACAAAGACAAATTTATGTTATGGCAACTACATAACAGAACTGAAATTATAATCGCTGTAGTATCTTTTGTACTTGGCGCAGTAATATTTTAAGAAAATGATTAAACAACCACCACAACCAAAAATGTGTGATTTATGTGGACATATGTTAAGACGTCACGTTCACGAAGGTATTAACAAATGTGCTCACTGTGAGTGCAGTTTGAGTCAGGCACCAGGGAACAAGTGGTGGGAGAAAATTATTAGTTGGTTGACATAAGGATGCAATATGAATTTAGTAGACCTGTTAAAGAAAAATATAGTAATGGTACCTGTGGTAGCTTCAGTGCTAGTCGGGACATTTACGGGTGTACGTTATATTGTAAATCTAACAGATACTATTAATCAAAATGAGCTAAGACTTACTAATCTTGAAAGAGACGTAGGTGTATTAGAAAAAAATATTACAGATATAAATACAAGACTATCTTCTGCTGAAGCAACATGGCAGATGGCAGAAAATTTATATAGACAATTAGCTGATCAAGTTAGAGAACACAGTTATGATATCAAAGATCTTAACCGGGAAATTAATTATTAGGATGTATTATGGAGATAGCCAGGATGAATTATTATTTTACAGGTGCATTAATTATTTTATTTGTTGTGCTGTGTTTTATGGAACCGGCTTATCCTAGAAATGAGTATCTTAATAATGGTACTAATACTTGTAGCACTGGTGATCTCAGCTTATCAGTCGAACAAAGAGATTCAGAGTACCGTTATAGGCATTTTAATTCCGATAATAATTATACTAGTCCTTCTGATGATAGGTCGTTAAGATTAACTTGGAGACACTATCTAGGCTCGGCCTGTACCGATGAATTTAAAGCTGTACAACAAGAAAACATGGAACTTAAACAGCAATTAGAGCTCATGAAAATGTGTGGAAAAGTCAATAAAAACCCCACTTTAATCAACAATCCTAACTTCAAATTGTTAGTTTCTAAATGTTCTGGTATAATAATTCCCGATGATAAAATTATTAAACCTGATGGAAGTTACTGGGATTCAATTAAAAATGATTACAAAAAAGAAAACCCTGACATCAAACTTATGGGGGATAAAATTGTAAGATGAGTAACAAACCATTAAACATCGGAGAAGAGGCACGTGTGCAGATGCCGATGAAAACCGTAGCTAGCCTGATAGTGCTCGTAGCAATGGGCGTGCTCGGATATACGGAGTTGACCTCGAGATTAGTATCGTTAGAGACATCAAGAGAATTATTTGAAAATGATTTGTTAAAAAAATCTGAACAAGTTCCCGTCGACCAGGAGCAACATTTTTTACTTGAGGATCTTTATAAGTCTGTCGAGAAAATGGAAGAAACTCAAGAAATGAACATGACCAATAAAGTTAATATAGAATTTTTAAGAGATCAATTAGAAAAAGCATTAAATGATATTGAAGATTTAAAAGATAAAGTTAGAGCAAACGGTAACGGAGCCCATTAATGACAGAGTTAATTATAGCCCTACTTATGATTGTCAACGGAGAGATCAAGGAACACAGAATACAAGAGTCTATGTCACAATGTTTAAAAGGCAAAAGGGTCGCAACAAGAACGAATAAAAATAATAATATAAATTACACTTGCATAAAGTCGATGGCTGAGCTCGAGTCAAATATCGATGGATCTAAATCAATAAAAAAGCTAATATTAGAATAATGGAACTATCAAGAAATTTTTCTCTTCAGGAGCTTATCAAATCTGATACAGCTGTACGTTTGGATATTAATAACAATCCAAACTCAGGCCAAATAGAAAAATTAAAAGCACTTTGTGAAAATATTTTACAGCCAGTACGTGATCACTTCGGTAGAGTAAAGGTAACGTCAGGGTTCCGTAGCGAGCAGCTGTGCCTAAAAATAGGTAGCTCGATCAACAGCCAACATGCAAAAGCTGAGGCCGCAGACTTCGAATGTATGGGAACTGACAACGCTGAATTAGCTGACTGGATTCATATGAACCTAGACTACGATCAATTGATACTCGAGTTTTACACGCCCGGCGAACCCAATTCGGGATGGATACATTGTAGTTACACACCTGACCAACCTAGAAAACAATTTCTATGGGCATACAAATCAGAAGGTAAAACTAAATACAAACCTGTAATTGGAAAAGCTAGAGATCTAGTTTAGATCCAATCTTTCAATTCTTCACCCATGACTTCAGATGCAATATTTATTTTATCTCTTAAAGCCTTCACAATCTTCTCATCGACGGTGTCCTCGCAAATCAAATCGACATAAGTCACTGTTTTCTTTTGTCCTATTCTGTGTGCTCTGTCTTCTGATTGCAGTCTCTTCTCTAGATCATAACCATTAGAATAATAGATAACAGTATTAGCTTGTGTAAGTGTAATACCATAACCACCTGTTTGTGGAGTGCCTATAATAAATCTACACTTAGGATCGTTTTGAAATTTACGAATATAATCTTGTCTATCTTCTTGAGGTGTCAATCCATAATAGTGAACATATGAATCTTCACCATATACTTTACCTATTTCTTTCATTATGTCACTTACACTAAATTGATAGTTGGCCCATATAATAACTTTACCTTCTACCTCTTCAAGAACAGACATTAACTCTTTTAATCTATTACTTTCAACTGCTTGAACAGTGCCATCATCAGCAGTTACATAACCGCAGGTGATTTGGTGTAGCCTCATCAACTGAGTTAACACAGTTACTGTTGTAGTAACTTTTTTATTTAACATAGCGATTGCATGTTTTTTCATTTGTTCATAAATTTTTTTCTGATCTGGTGTTAAAGTTATGTGACGTTTAACAAAGTTTTTTGGTGGTAGATCCAGGCAATCTTCTTTTAATACTCTATATGAAAATTCTTTTA
>WLWH01000788.1_pt1 | contig 24766 bp, 21 predicted proteins | sample 6712741 | NCBI WGS metagenome assembly WLWH01 (sample SAMN12718694, study PRJNA515312) | sponge metagenome | isolation source: marine sponge | host: Mycale hentscheli | place: New Zealand: South Island, Marlborough, Capsize Point | collected 2003-05-01
TATTGTGTCTGAGGTAGTGCGTGGCATCGCACCGACTCTTCACGAGGGGCATGTCCCTAATCTTAGGGCTGCCGCCGATCCTCCATCGAGAGATCGAAAGAGTGTATTGGACGCCATTGGGAAAAATAGCTATGGTGACATTAAAAAGAAATTTAGTAACCCTGAGGCTTTTGAGGGTACAACACCGCTGGTAGAATCCCAGAAGGGTGCCGCTCTGGCAGGTGTTGACCCCCGAGATCCTGGGGTAGATATCAGTAAACTGCCAGGGGCAGGCTCATGGGGGCATGTAATTGCCAGGAAAGGAACACGATGAGAAGCAATAACAATAGGACTAAAGTAATAAATGGGGTCTTGACGGTTCACCTAGAGGAAACCAAAGGAGATTCTGAAAGGTTAGTGCGCCGGTTTATCAAGAAAGCTAAGAACGAAAAAATAGTAGATGAAGTTAGGGAACGCCGCTACCACAAGAAGCCATCTGAGCGCCGCCGAGAACGCTTAGAAGAGCGAGACAGGAAAATTCAAAAGGAAAATAGAAAAAGAGAAGAACTACTTAAACCAAGAGATCGTACTATTAAACGACGTGGGAGATAACAATGGCTAAATCACCAGACACTACAGAATATTTCAACGGGTTCTATAGTACCGGACCTGGCTTAGGTAATGCTTCTTCGTATATTGTGTCCGGGACACCTTGGGTTACCGGATCTACCCTGACAGCCGGAGCAGAGGCAGAAATAAATCTTCCTGCCGTCGCTAAAACTATTACAATTTGGAACAAGACCCCAGCCAATAACAATTTGAACAGTACCATTCTTCTTCATTTTGATAGCAAGAGTGACGCTGACGCTACCAACAATGTTATAGCCACAAAGCATTTCATTACTTTGACTGGATCAAGTGTTGGCTCTGCTGCTTCGTCTCAAGTGACACTCTCTAATAAGTGTACTAAATTCTTCCTGTCTCACTCTGAGACAGGCACTGTGACTACAGCAGTGTATGAAATTTTAGCTAGCTTGACAGGTATCGCTCCAGAACAAATGTTTGAGCTTACGGGCTCAGGTATCAACACATACAATATAGTTTAGGGTTTAAAGATGGCTAAATCACCAGATACAACAGAATACTTTAATAACTTTTATAGTACAGGTCCAGGTCTAGGTAATGCTTCTTCCTATCAGGTTTCCGGAACACCCTGGGTTACTGGCTCTACTATTGCGGATGGTGGTGAAGTAGTAATAGAATTTCCTGCCGTCACCAAGGACATTGTGATATTCCATCGAGGCTTGGCTGCTGATACTGATACTGATATTCGAGTTACCTTTGATAGCAAAAATGACTCCACCAGAGTTATAGGACGCAGACATTACCTATCTGTAGGCGGACCCCCTGGCTTCGGACAACCTGCTTTTGGGCAATTGAGTATCCCCTGTAAATGTAAGAAAATCTTTCTATCTTCCATAGGCTCGTCTGGCAATACAGCCAAGTTTGAGATAGTGGCATCATTGACAGGTATATCTCCTGGACAAATGTTTGAACTTACTGGCTCAGGCATTAATGCGTAAAATATATTAGCTTACTATACTCCGAAAACGTCATTTCGGAAATAAAGCTACTATTTAATTTGATATATTGTCACCACTAGAGAGGAACACCATATGTCCACTATGCTCGAACAAGCCATCGTTGATGCGCAATCTTTAAGAGAAGCAGCACTCAAGGATGCTGAGACTGCACTTTTGGAAAAATATGCTACAGAAGTACAGCAAAGTGTCGCCCAGATACTGGAACAAGATGAGGAGCAAGTAGAATTAGATATTGGCAATGGGGATGAAGAAGTTTCTATTATGGCTGATATACCTGCTGCTCATGATCCCGAGGCAGGCGATGAGGATGTGGTGGTTTTGGACTTGGATCAAATCATTGCGGCTGCGGATGCTGAAGACGGCAGCGAAGACTATGAAATGGATGCCAGTGAAATAGCTGATGAAGTAGGTATAGACATTGTTGACGACGCTCCCGCAAACAGGGATGATGACGAGATAGAAATTTCTGAGTCTACGTTAGTGGATATTTTTCAAGAAATGTTAAAGGTTGACATTGATAAGCAACAGATGGAAACAATTGAAAAATACGACGAAGAAGCACTAGAGGAAGAAGATGAAGCCATGGCTATTCCTTCCGTAACCTTAGACGTAGGGATGGACGCCGAAGACAGCGAGGAGCGGGAACGCCTTCGAACCAAGGCTGACACACTACAAAAAGAAAATAAAGAATTAAAAAATATTCTAGCACGAGTAAAAGATAAGCTCCAAGAGGTTAACCTTGCAAATGCTAGATTGTTGTATGCAAACAACGTGTTGGGGGATGACTCCCTGAATGAGCAACAAAAGAATAAAATTGTTGATATGATCTCCGAAGCACGTTCAGTGGATGAAGCTAAGATGGTCTTTGAGACCCTTCAAAAGACAATGGCGCAAACCGCACCACGCCGTTCGCCACAATCATTGTCTGAAGCTGTATCGAGAAGATCCTCTGTGATTCTTAGTGGGCACCGAAAGGAAGAAACCACTGAACAAGACCCAGGATTAAACCGCTGGGCTGTTTTAGCAGGTATCAAAAATAAATAATCTAAAAGGAGATTTAATATCATGTCTGTAATTGACACATTGACAGAAGGCATTAGACAACGTTCTCTTGCCAATGAAGGTGAAGCTCTCCTTGGTAAGTGGGAGCGCACTGGACTCCTCGAAGGACTCAACGACCATAATCGTAGTATGATGGCTCGCCTTCTGGAAAACCAGGCTGCTCAACTTCTCAAGGAAACCAGCACAATGGCTGCTGGTGACGTAGAGGGCTTTGCTTCGGTTGCTTTCCCAATCGTCCGCCGTGTTTTCGGTGGTCTGTTGGCACAGGACCTTGTTTCGGTCCAACCCATGAGCCTCCCCTCGGGACTCATTTTCTTCCTTGACTTCACGTTTAGTGGTGACAGCGGGATGCAAAATGACGGCTCGACAGGTACCCGATTGGGTGCTCTGGCAAATACCTCGCTCTATGGTGGTGGTGTTGTTGCTAAGGGAATCGAAGGTGGTGTAAACCTGGGAGCAGAAAACCAGCAGTTGAGTTTTTACAACTTGAATGATGGTTTTGCTAGCCCAACAGGATCGGCTGTTGCTACACTGGTCACGACTGTTGCTGGTGGCGACTCCGGAACCTTTGGCGATGCACAAACACTGCCCGGCGGTCGTTTGTATAGCCTTTTCCAGGGTGATCCTTCGATGGTTTCCGGTACCAGTACTTATGCTGTGACCGATGACATTGCTCGTAACTTGCTTACCGGCTTGGCTACAGGGTCGTTTATTGACTTTGTTCTTTCTGGTTCGAACGGCATCGGCGTGATGACCGCCGCTGGTTCTTATCACGCTCGTCACCTGACTCGCTTGTCGGCTTCGGCTGATGGCTCTACTGAGAGTGCAACCGTACTCCAAGCAGTGGCAGTTTCGCCTGCTGGTGGTCGCACACCTGCACAGCTTGCTACATCCCTTGGTAATTCGACCACAGGCTTCTGGCCTCTTGCTGACACTTTTGCTGCCGGTGGCGCAATTGGTTCGGTTGTAGGTGCTCCTGCTTGGGGACTTGAAAACAGCCCTGCCATTCCTTCTATCGACATCAAAGTTGATAGTGCTGCTGTTACGGCAGTCACCAAGAAGCTCAAGGCTCAATGGACGCCAGAGCTTGCTCAAGATTTGAATGCTTATCATAACCTCGACGCTGAAGTTGAGCTTACAAGCATCCTGTCCGAGCAAATCGCTCTTGAAATTGATCAAGAGATTCTTGCTGACTTGGTTGATGGCGCTAAGGCAACGACTCTGTATTGGAGCCGCAAGCCTGGTAAGTTTGTGAATCGTGAAACAGGTGCTGACGTCGTTAGCTCGCTGTTCCCTGACTTCACAGGTACCGTGTCGGAATGGTACGAGACTCTTCTCGAAACCGTCAATGACGTGAGTGCTCGCATTCATCGCAAGACCCTTCGTGGCGGCGCAAACTTTATTGTTTGCTCTCCGGAAGTAGCTGCGATCCTTGAGTTCACCAGCGGCTTCCGTGCTGACGTGGCTGTTGATGGCGAGAAGGGATCGTGGGGTGCAGAGAAGGCTGGCTCCTTGAGCCGCAAGATGGACATTTATGTCGATCCGTACTTCATTCGCAACCTTGTTCTGGTTGGACGCCGTGGAAGCAGCTTCCTTGAGAGCGGGTATGTGTATGCTCCGTATGTTCCGTTGCAAGTCACGCCCACCATTTTTGGACCTGACGATTTCGTGCCCCGCAAGGGCGTCATGACTCGTTATGCCAAGCACATGGTGCGTCCTGACATGTATGGACTTGTTGTTGTTGCTGACCTTGTAAGCTAAAATATACTTACGGTTGAATAACAACTGAGATTACCCCGTCCTTGTGGCGGGGTTTTCTTTTATGCAAACGTTTATACAGGAACTAACTCCAGAGTGCAACTATTTATTAAGGTTATTATACATTATTTTTGAGGAAACAGATAAATGCCTACTAATCTCCAACCATTGAGCACTGTTAGTGCAGTTGTTTTGCCTGCTACAGGAACTCATTCGGAGGTAACAAGTACATTAGCCTATGGCGTTTATGATACCTCCGCATTCATAAGCGGCGCTGTAGATCAGGTAGCTTATGTATATAATAAACTTGGGGGGAACGTCTTAGACCTAGAGATTACCACCGCTAATGTATACAACGCCTACGAAGAGGCATGTTTAGAGTATTCTTACCTGATCAACACCCACCAGGCTAAAAACGTTTTGTCTGATATGCTGGGGAACACTACAGGATCTTTCAATGAAGACGGAGAACTTACGGGGTCTTTTACCACCAAGACAAATCTTAAGTACCCAAGATTTCAGCTAGGGTATGCTACTCATGTGGGCAGAGGCGTGTCTTTACATGTTCCTGTGGGCTCTTCTCAGCCTATTTTTTCAGCTTCATTTGCGGCTCGTCAAGATGTACAGGATTATGACTTGCAGGCACTTATTTATAGTGCATCTATAGATGGAACGGCTGCTGGTGCAGCCTTTACGGGATCCGTGGGCGATAATGCAATTACAATTCAAAAAGTTTATTACAAGAGCCCAAGAGCAACCTGGAGATTTTTTGGCGGCTACCCTGCGGGGACGGTAGGAAATCTATCGACCTATGGCATGTATGCGGATGATAGCTCCTTCCAATTAGTTCCTTCCTGGCAGAATGTTCTTCAGGCATATCAGTTTGAAGAGGATATGAATGTGCGAGCTTCTCATTACTCCTTCAAAATAAATGATAACAAGCTTAGGCTGTATCCTGTTCCTGATGGAGTGTTTCCTTCGAGATTCTGGGTTGATTTTAGGGTGGCAGAGGATGCCTACACTGAGCAATCTGATCGCAAGTATGGCGCTGATGGTGTAAATAACATGAACACTCTTCCTTTTCCTAATGTTCCTTATGTAAATATCAACAGCATAGGTAAGCAATGGATCCGTCGCTTCGCTCTCTCGCTAAGTAAAGAGACGTTAGGACAAGTTAGGTCAAAGCTTGGGTCTATACCTATCCCTGGAAATGACGTAACACTGAACGGCTCAGACTTAATCAGTCAGGCTAAGGATGAGCAAAATCTTCTTCGAGATGAGTTGAAAACCGTATTGGATGAAATGGTGTATGGAAAACTTATGGAGGGCGATGCGGCACTTCAGAGCAATCTGAACGAAACCTTAAAGAATATCCCGCATGGGATTTATGTAGGGTAACATATGTCAAATAGATGGACACAGCCCCAATCCCCTCCGCCACCTCTTTTTGTTGGGAAGGCAGAAAGAAACTTTGTCAAACAAATCAATGACGAAGTAATCGAAAAGATCATTGGGCAGCAAGTATTGTACTTCCCTATCGATAATGGACTTACTGACTACAATAAACTTTACGGCGAAGCCATTAAGAAGACCTTTTTACCACCCATTCGTGTCTATACACTAGTGGAGTATACTGGGTCAGAGAGAACACAGACTCAGTTCGGTTTTGATAGCCTAAAAACGATCACTATACATTTTCATCGTCGCCGCCTTACACAAGATCAAAATCTGTTTGTACGTCTGGGCGATTTTATTCAATATGATAATGTATATTTTGAAATTGTAGATGTATCTGAGCCCAGATATCTTTTTGGGCAGGACAAAGCTTTTGCAGACGAGACCCCATTAGAAGTATCTGCTATATGCCGACAAGCAAGGAGAGGATTATTCAATGCGGAATGATGAACCACCCAAGGTGCAAGACGTAGCCGGTCTCTCTCTGGTCGCATCTACACTAGAAACTATTGACACAGCCCTCGTTCGCTATGTGGACGAAGATCTTAATATATATTGTGATACGAATGAGGGTTTCAACAAGGTACCAGTTGCTTTGGCTCCTCAAGAGCGAGCATACCAAGTAAAGAATGATCCAACTCTTAGGACTAGCAATAATAAGATGTTGATCTATCCGGCGATCGCTATTACTCGGAACAACATAGTCAAGAACCCCTCCATGCGAGGTCAGTTTGGCGTCTATATACCTCCTTACTATGCATACTACAAACGTGGTGGTGCCTATGAGGTGGCACGGGTGATAAATCAAGAGAAAACGTTGCAGCGGGCTAACGCTGATTCGATCCGAAAATCTGCAACAAAGCAGAATAAGAATTTTCAGACTTTTCCGGGCAACAATGAAAAAATAGTATACGATATTATTTCGGTACCCACACCAACGTATGTGCAGGTGACATACGAAGTCTCGATAAGAACTGAATACCAGCAACAGATGAATGAGATACTTGCCCCTTTCATTGCTGGGTCCAGCACTCCTAGTCGTTTTAATATTAGCCACAATGGGAATACCTTTGAGGCAGCAATAAAGGAAGACTTTTCTCAGAATAGTTCTAATTCTTTAGAAACAAATGAAAGAATATTCGAAACTGCCATTACCATTGAGGTCCTGGGATACTTGACCGGAGAAGGAAAAAACCAGTCAACTCCAGTTTCCGTCTACCGCCAAAGTGCTGCGGAAGTATCAATCGGAAGAGAAAGATCAATACTGGGCGACAAGCCTGACTTTCATGTGGGCAGGAACGACAAATACCGAAGCGAATAAAACGAAATAGCCATTCTGTTTAGGAAGGGAGTTTGGGTGTTTGCGTTACTATTTAGTATTAGCGGAAATCGTTTGTAGTTCAATGCGATTAAAGCAATTCACAGACTGTATATGAGGAAATAAATAAATGGCGGACAATTCTTCAAGAAAATTTAAGTTCATTTCTCCTGGAGTTTTTATCGATGAAATCGATCAATCCCAACTCCCGGAGTTACCTGGTCCTATCGGACCAGTTGTTATAGGTCGCACACGTCAAGGTCCTGGCATGAAGCCAGTTGCCATATCGTCGTTTAACGACTTTGTGGAAACTTTTGGTGCCCCTATAGCGGGCGCTGAAGGTGGAGATGTTTGGCGTGGCGAAGGTCTCGCTAGCGGACCAACCTATGCTTCTTATGCTGCACAGGCACACCTGGAAAGCGGCTCGCCTGTTACGATGGTCCGTCTTCTGGGCGAACAAAGTTCCGATGCGGTCACCACTAGTGGTGTGGGTTGCGCTGGATGGTATGGTGGTTCCGATGGAGTCAAGAGCACATTTAGCTGGTCAAACGATGGAGCTACTGGTGGCGGAGCATATGCATTGGTCGTGTTTCCCTCAGGCAGTGAAAGCGGTACCGCCGCAGCAAACACTGCTCAGAGAATGCCAGTCACTGGTGCTGTAGCAGCGATTATCTATGCTGACGAAGGCAAGGTTGTCCTTTCCGGAACAGTGGCATCCGGAAGTAAACTCTCGGATTGCTTCCCTGGTCCCGCTGCGGCAGTAACATCTGCATCGCTTGGAGACCTCTATCTTTCTAACACTGATGGCACGCTGACTCTCGGCTTTGTTCCAACTGACATTGACATAGCGTCGCAGGCTGCGGGTTCTGCATGGTACAAGGAAAGAATTAGCTTTGACGCCTCAAGTCCCAATTTCATTCGCAACGTCTTGAATACTAACCCTACTATTGTTAATGATGATATTACTACTGCTGCTGCAAAGACGGCAGCCGAAGGTGGAGAATATTTCCTAGGAGAATCTTTTGAAAGATCTCTGACCGTAGAAGGTCAAACAAGTCAGGGTGTTCTTTCGAAGGCACTTGGCAAAGAATACTTTGCTGCCTTGGTGCCAATGGCTAACTCAGTTAGCGGTCTATTATATAAGCATGACCAAAAGATGCCGGCACAAAGAGCTTCTACTGGCTTCTTTATCGGGCAACAACTAAGCACCGATACCGGCTCCTACGACCCTAAATCGCAACAGCAACTCTTCCGCTTCGAGGCGTTGTCGGCTGGAATTCAGACTCAAGAAGATGTTAAGATTTCGATTGCGAACATCAAAGCCGCTACTGGCGAGTTTGAAAACTATGGAAGCTTTAGTGTCTTCATTCGTAAGCTGAGTGATGTGGATAGCCGCCCTGTGATCATTGAGCGTTTTGATAACCTCAATCTAAACCCGGCTTCCCCTAACTACATTGCAACCCGAATTGGCGACCAATATGAGCAATACGATGCTGTTGCTAAAGCTAATCGAAGTTATGGTCGCTACCCAAATCAGTCCAACTATGTTAGAGTGGTAATGAATAACGACCTCGACAGAGGTGGGCTTGATAGCCGACTATTGCCATTTGGTGTTTTTGGTCCCCTTAAGTCCAGAGACGTTGCGGTTGTAAATGATCGTGTCTATAGTGGCGAGGTAAAATGGAGAGTCATGGGGGATTTGGCACACACGCCAACCAATGCTACTCGACCCTTTACACTCCTCACGGGCAGTGACCGATCGGTCTTTGGTTCTATGACTGCTAACCTAAACGATGTGCTAAGCTTTGGAACTGCTAATCCAACCCTCTTTGTCTTCACGGGTTCGGTTCGTTTCCCCGCATTGCCGTTGAGACAAAAATCAAATTGGGGCGGATCAGCACGCAGTAATAAAAATATTTATTGGGGTGCATGGACAAATCAATCGCCTGCATCCGAGTTTCATAACCCTGGTGTAGTAGATTATGTTCGAGTTCGACCGAACGGAGTGTCTGGGTACAACAAGCCTTATATCACTACTCCTGATCTAGCATTACCTACTGGCTCAACTGGTATCGGTAGCTTCACGCAAACTGGCGCAGCTAATGTAAACGAAATTAGTTGGGTGTTCTCATTGGATAACATTTCCGGAACAATCGCTGGGCTCAATACTGCTGGCACTTATTCTAGCGGGAAGCAGGCTTCTACCGGTAGGTTCTATGATGGAGCACGAGTTGGTGGAAAGAGTATTTCGGCAAACTATACATTCACCGGGACACTTGATGCCGGATATGATCGCTTCACTACCATGTTGGCAGGCGGTTCAGATGGATTTGATATTACAGAGCGTGACCCATTGCGTCAGGGGGCTTTCCCGGCTACGCCGACCGAGGCAAACTCTTATCAACTAGAGACTCTTAAGAGAGCTATTAATATAGTTGCAGATCCTGATGATGTGCAGTATAATGCCATAGCTATTCCAGGTATCACCGAGAATACAGCTACTAACTACTTGCTGGAAGTTGTAGAAGATCGTGGGGATGCGTTGGCTATTATCGACATTCAGGATGTGTATACTCCTGACACCGAAAATGCTAATAGCGATGCTGATAACAACTCTAGTAAAACCGTGGGTACCCTGGTAAGTAACTTCCAGGGACGTAACATTAATAATAGCTATGGCGCAACTTATGCTCCATGGTTACTCTACCAAGATACCATTTCAAGTAGAGTTTTCTGGGGTCCTCCTTCGATCGCTGCACTTGGGGTATTGTCTACGACTGATAGTCAAAATGCTCCATGGTTCGCTCCTGCTGGATTCCAAAGAGGCGGACTAAGCGAGGGTGCCGGTGGCATTCCAGTGCTTGAAGTATCTCGTAAATATTCTTCGGATGATCGAGATGACCTCTATGGCGTGAACATCAATCCTATTGCTAAGTTCCCTGCGGAAGGAATTGTTTTCTGGGGACAAAAAACACTCCAGCAAACTTCTTCGGCACTGGATCGTATCAATGTACGCAGACTGATGATTTTCTTGAAGAGAGAAATCTCTTTCATCGCTTCAAGATTATTGTTTGGACCTAATACTCAAAGCACTTGGGATAACTTCCTGGGGCAAGCCAATCCGCTCCTTACTGATGTGAAGATGCGCTTTGGTATTGAAGACTTCCGTCTGATTTTGGATGAGACCACAACAACTCCGGACCTAGTGGATCGTAATATCATTTACGCCAAGCTTCTGGTCAAGCCCACACGGGCAGTCGAGTTCTTTGCGATTGACTTCGTAATCACAAACAGTGGTGCTTCATTTGAAGACTAAAAAGTTATTTGAGAATCTATATAATATGAATGAGGAGATAATTTTCCATGGCTGATTTATTCTGGAGTGATGCCAAACAAAGTCCAAAGAGACAATTTCAGTTTTATGTTGAGACCGGCTTAGGTAGCACCGAGATCCCAGTGTGGTCGATAAAGACAGCAACGATTCCGAAATCTAACATTTCGAGCATCGAGCATAGTTTTTTGAATCATACGTTCAAATTTCCGGGTCGAGTGACCTGGGACAATGTTACGCTCACCATGGTTGACCCTATAGATCCCCAGGTCGCTCAGAGGGTTCTCAATATGTTGCGCCAGTCGGGCTATCAGTATCCCACTGAAGACCCTCAATTGCAGACCGGTCAAGGTCAGTCTATCAGCAAGGGTAAGGCAGTTGGTGCTATCTCGAAATGTTTTATTGTTCAGACCGACTCAAATGGTAAACAAATTTCTAAATGGATTTTGAACAACCCGTGGATTGTAAGTGCTGACTTTGGTGGAACTCTTGATTATTCCTCCGACGAGTTGATGGAAGTCACTATTGAACTGGCTTACGACTGGGCTGAGTTGGAAACATACAAGCGGTAATAAATAAAAGAAACTAAACAAGGAAGCCCCCTAGTGCTATACTGGGGGCACTTGATTAGAAAGGTTATAAAATGGGAAGAAATGATGATAGACTAGAGGCTGGGCTGCCTTTGCCTGACGAAGGGGCTCCAGCAGGGGTAGCAACTAATATACCTCAACAAAATAACCCCTTCAGTTGGACAGTGCCTACAGAATTTGTAACACTGCCAAGTGAAGGTAAATTTTACCCCGCAGAGCATCCTCTCCACGGGGAGCAAACAATAGAAATTAGATACATGACTGCCAAGGATGAGGACATTCTTACCTCCAGGGCTTTATTGAAAGAAGGTGTGGCGATTGATAGACTCCTCCAGAATATTGTGGTGGATAAGAATATCAATGTAAATTCTCTTTTAGTTGGTGACAAGAATGCTCTTATTGTTGCTGCTCGAATCACAGGGTATGGTTCCGACTATGAGACCAAAGTGACATGTCCCTCGTGCGGCACGGCAACTGAATATGAATTTGAGCTTGCCGCCGACTCTAGTGCAACTTCCCTTGATGCGGTTTTAGAGACTTATGGGGCGAACATCACTGAACATAATACTTTTGTCGTACAGCTTCCCTTGACCCAAGTGATGACTGAGTGTCGCCTCCTGACGGGGAAAGATGAACTGGCGCTCATGAAGGAGAGTGCCCGACGCACTCGCCGGAAACTAGAAGAGTCAGGTCTCACTGATCAACTCAAGGCGTTTATCGTGTCGGTAAACGGAGATAGCTCTCCTCTAGCTATTACTTCTTTGATCCAAAACCTTCCGGCAAAAGACTCTCGCTTCTTGAGAACCTTTTATTCAGAAATTACGCCCAATATTGACCTAACCCAGGTGTTTGAGTGTAGCTCTTGTGGATATGAAGCGGACATGGAGGTTCCGCTAACTGCGGACTTTTTTTGGCCTAAACGATGAATACATCGGGAATGTTTATGAAGAGTTCTTTCAACTGAAGTATTATGGTGGGTGGAGTTTATTCGAGGTGTATAACCTGCCCATCAAAATTCGCCGCTGGTTTCTTAGCAGGCTAGCAGAACAGAAAAAGAAAGAAAACGAAGCGCATCAAAAAGCTATGGGCTCATCCCGACGTAAATAGTTCCCCCAATTTAGAGCTATTATATTTAAGAAGTACAGACTATTTATAGAGAAAATGTTTGTATAAAGGGAGACGTCCTATGCAACGCTTGACAGAAGATCAGCTTCAGGAAATTATATTTGACTTAGGTGTGGGTCGAAAAGGCGAAATAAACGAAAATATTCTCCACGTCTTTGCGGCGTGGATTCAGTATTTGCTGTCGAAGATGTTTAAAGGCAGACGTATCCCTGTACATGTGCGAGGAAACAAAATAGAGATAGCAAGATTCACAGACGCCCTGGTCAATGAGAAGCGTTATATGGACTTCATTAAGAAGTATGGTCTGGACGATCCGATGACCTATCAGCAAAAATCCAAACTTGATGTCGCCATTAAGAGATTTGAAAGAGAAGCAAAGATCAACTGGCCCATCCGTCACGGCTAGGTAACACCCCATGGCTGATGAACTTTTACCAGAAGAACGACGACTAGCGGCTTTACGGAGACTAATCCAAGCTCAGGCGGATTCTGATAAAGCTAGTAAGGAAGCCCTTGCCACTGCCCGAGAGCAGATGGAAGTTGAAAAACAACTTGCCGATCTGAAAAATGCCTCTAGCGAGGAAGAGAAAAATCTCAAGGAACTACTTGAGTCTCGCCTGGTCACACTTAAAGCCGGGAATGAGGAAGACCGTAAAAGGATCGACCAAGCCCGAGAGCTTTTAGCGGAAGAAGATAGATTAGAACAAGTCTTAGAAAGACAAACAGAGCAGCGCAGACAGCAACAAGAAATATTATCTAATATCAATTCGTTAGCCACCGATCTAACGGGCATTGATATGATGAGTGTTGCTTCTCTCGGAGGCTTGACTTCAGCGTTCATCAAGTTTGGGCACGAACTCGACCAAACTCGTGTAAAGCTGGGTCAGACTACTGGTTTTACATCAGCCCTGAACAAAGATATGGAACGTCTTGCGGCTACTAGTTCAAACCTGGGTGTCACGATCGGCGAAGCCGGTGAGATCATTGGGGACCTTACACTTAGCATGACCGAATTTGCCGCTATGTCGGAACAAGGTCGGGACCAGATTGCACAGACTGCCGCAGAACTTAGCAGAATGGGTGTCTCAGTACAAGATACTGGTCGAGCCCTGGATATTTTATCCCGAGGCATGGGGATGAGCACCTCTGCTGCAAATGCAGCAGGTCGTCAGTTTGACATGTTGGCTCAACAGGTTGGCTTGCCCACTTCTCAGGTTGTTGCGGACTTTAATGCAATTGGACCGCAGCTTGCTAAATTTGGAAAGAACGGCACTAAAGAGTTTGGGAAACTTACAAAACAAGCTCGTCGTTTAGGGATAACGGTACAGGACGCTTTCAGTATGGCAGAAGTCTTTGATACCTTTGAGGGTGCGGCTGACGCAGCGGGCAAACTAAACGCTCAACTGGGTCTCCAACTGAACTCAATTGAGCTTATGAAAGCCTCGGAAGGTGATCGTATAGAAATTATGCGCCGTGAGTTCAAAATGAGGGGGCACAACTTTGATGACATGAGCCGCCGCCAAAAGCAGGCTACGGCGGAGATGCTGGGTGTAGATGTGGATATGGCTAGTCGTTTATTCGGCGACCCTGTGGAACTTAGAAAATATCAAAAAAGCCAAGAAGACCTAAAGAAGAGGTCCGAAGCTCTAACTAGTGCTAATCAAAAGTTCTCGGTTGTCATGCAGGATTTGTTTTTAAGTTTACAGCCGGTGATCGATGGTTTTATAACTTTCGTTCGCTTCTTGGCAGAGAGTGGTGCGGCTAAAGTTATTCTCGGCGTAGTCATGGTATTGGGGACGCTAGCCGGCGTCATCAAACTAATCGGCATGGCTTCAGCCGTAACATCCGCAATTCAGGCAGGATTTAATATCATAATGGGTACCACCGCTACCGTTGCGCCCGCCGCCGCCGGAGGTACTGCTGCCCTAGGGACAGCGGCTGCCGTCAGCGCAGGGCAGATACTTGCATTCGGTGGTGCGGTAGCTTTGGTTGGTGTTGGTATTGCTGCCGCTGCTTTTGGAATTTCACTTCTAGTAGCAGAATTTGGTAAACTGACACCTGAACAGATTGTTGCAACTAGCGTCGGGCTAGTGGGGCTAGCATTTGCCTTCCAGGCACTGACCGTAGCCTTGATACCGCTCGCCCCCACCGCCGCTGCCGCCGCTGGTCCTTTGTTAGCACTTGGCGGTGCGGTAGCTCTTATAGGCGTTGGCGTTGCTGCTGCTGCTTATGGCGTCAGTCTGTTGGTGACGTCGTTCGGGGGACTAATAGAGAAGTTATCCGTTATCGAAATAGGACAATTTGCTGCGATGGCAGCCGGGATAGGTCTTTTGACCATAGCTCTCTATGGGCTTGTCACCGCCATGGCTGCTTTTGCGAACCCTCTTACTCTTCTGGGGATTGGTGCCTTTGGGTTGCTCACCCTAGAACTTAATAATGTGATGGACAAATTGGGCGACGCAGCTAAGGGTATGGAAGCCCTGGATAAAGTCATTCAAGTAACCACAAACGTCAGCAGCGGTCAGTTAGCTGACATGGAAAAAGTGGTTGATCAAGTGGTGCGTGTTACAGGTGACTCATCAGCCGCTCGGGCTACCGGACTAAGTAGAGTTGCTGATGCATTAGAGAGGTTCGTTTCCCAAGGACAACCCCAGCCTGTAGCGGCTGCGGGTGGTGGTCGAGGAGGAAGTGAAAGGGTTATTAAAATGGAACTTAATAATAAAGTATTCGGTCGAGCCGTCATTGATGTGGCTAAAGAATATCTTGACCCAACCGCTTTTAAGTAGGAGATAGCCAATGGCAAATGGACCCTTCGCACGCATCGATAAAACAATCCAGAAGGCTGTAGACTTAGCGCAGCGCACAAAAGCAGCGAATCAGCAGTCTCCTACTATTCAACGAGGTCTCAATGTCCCCGTTAACGGCGGCGTCAATGTCGCTAAAAACCTTGGTGCCACCTATAAGCTTAAAATAGAGTATGTTCCCTCCGCAGCTTTTGTGGAGTTCCCAGCCTTTATAACCGGGTTTAGTGATGCATACAATGTCAACTGGAACGCAGAGGAGGTCTTTGGTCGCTCAGATCCAATTGCTACCTATCAAAATACCCGCCGAGCTATCTCGGTTTCCTTTCAGGTGGTAGCCTATGACATCAGCGAAGCTCGGGAAAATATGCTAAAAATTAATTATTTGATGTCTATGTTGTATCCCCTATACGAACAACAGCCCGAAGGAAAAGAGGGTTGTGGAAATGCTAGTACTATAAACATGGGACCGCTTCTGCGAGTTAAATTTGGAAATCTTATCCAAGATGCTGCTACTGGCGGAGCACTTCTGGGTTATGTTAATGGCTTTACTGTTGACCCTGAATTAGAGGAAGGGTTCTTTTTAGCTTCTGGTGAGTCCAACACTATCATGGGTACCGGGGGAACTGAATATGTTCCGAAAAGCGTTAGGTTGAATTTTGAAATGACGGTGCTTCATGAGCATAGTCTTGGGTGGATCAAGGGAGAAAAAACAACCGGAGTAGGGAAAGATGGTAAATATTATTTCCGAGGCGGAAAGACTGGTTTTCCTTATCAGAACCAAGTAGGTAAAGTCGCTCTTCCTGTTGTTGTTAGCGAAGCAGGCAGAGCTACAACCCCAGAGCAGTCTACTAGTGATGTGAATAATGTTGTAGCTCAAGCTCAGGCTGCTAGTATATTAGGAAATGAATAGGGAGAAACTATATGCCAATTTCACGATACGATAGCCGCCATATTTTTACTAACGATAATAAAGGGTATAAAAAAGAATTCTTTGAGGAACGTGATGTAAAACAGATTGATCAATACTCAGTGGGAATCATTAATTATCCTACCTTACAGCAAGTAAACAACCTTACATCCACTTCGCTAGTTTGGGGTGCAACTGATAAGCTTTATAAAGTAGCCCATCAATACTATAATGATCCGCAATATTGGTGGGTGATTGCCTGGTATAACAAAAAGCCCACAGAAGCTCATTTTAGCGTGGGGGATATTTACTATGTGCCACAACCGCTCAGTACCGCACTTGACTATTTTAGGGTAAGGGAAGACTAAAATGGCTAGAGGTAGCTGGAAAGATCGTAAAGAAGCCCCTGATCGCAAGCGTCGCTTCTCCCAGCAGGGGGAAGAAGCTAGAGTGACAGGCTCTAACATGGGGTACGCCAAACCAGATGAGGCTGTTGCAAGGGCAATAAGAACCTGGCGCAACATGACCAACCAACGCAAAGAAAACTATAAAAAGCTTACCCCAGAACAAAAAACACAGGTAGCGAAAGGAGTGACTGGTTACCGACGTTTTGAGGCTCATGTGCCATCATATGAGCCTCCCCAAGCAAGTGGCGACTATAGGAAAGTTGTCAAAGACGCTCGCTCGGCATTTTACAAGGGGAGCCCCGAATATAGTCCTAATGCCTCCGACAACGAGAAGGCACGTTCTGCCAGCGCCTTGAGATTTTTACGCTGGATAGATGTTCAGTCTGCAATTATAATCAGTTCAGAAGAGGGGCAGCCCATTGCAGATCGAAATGCTCTGCAATGGAGTACTGGGGGTTCTAGCCCAGATTATCCGTTCCTGCCGCCCAGAACAAAGAGCGGTCGTGGCGGTTTTTTCAGGCACAAGCAAAACCAGCAAGTGCAGAATATTTTAAAGAAAGCTCAGGAGGATAATGCAAAACGTGCTGAGTCTGAGGCTGCACTCCTCCAGGATATTCGGAGACAAAATACGCAATGTACATTGCTTGATTCTATTGATAAGCTCGTAGCAATTAATGGTTTGTACACCACTCGAAACGATAAAGATAAAAAAACTCAACAGAGCATCAACCCCTCAAATGTGATGAGTTATATGGGAAGCCCTGCTAAGTTATTGCACAAGCTAATTAATCCTTATGATTCGTGTGCTTTTGTGCATGCCCGCCCCTCAGAATTATCTGCCTTGGTGCCAAAAATTAATTTCTATATCTCCGACCAAGAAGGTTTTGATGTTCCAGTTATTTTCAGTGACCATGTGGATGGTGAAAAGCTACTTGACCTCGCTAATGTTCGAGCCGGGGGAAGCCTGAAAGATGTTCTCACTGCTACTGATCAATTAGGTCTGAATGTCGGTATAAAAGAATTTGATTGGGTTTTTGAAAACAAACACGAAGGTGATAAAACGGTCAAAGCGAGTTTGAAATTATATTTTGGGTCTCTTTCTGAATTGGTAAACCAGTACTATTTGCGTTTTCTTTTTACAACGGGTCAACCTACTGCCTATGTCGATTCCTCCCACAAGCAGGCAAGCAAAGGACAACCCCTATCTAAAACGGAGCGCAAGCGAAAACTTCAGACAACCCTAAAGGGATGGGAAAACCATCTAACCAAAGGAGGTCCTAAATCTGGAACTACCACTAAGGTTCAAAATTATACAGATGAGACTCATAAAAATAATTTTAGCCAACTTAAGGCGATAGTAGGATGGTCAGCACCCGAAGGAGAACGCTTGTCTGCGGAGGGGCAACCCCTATACTCGAAAGACTTTTTGGCTTCTTTGCCTTATATGCAAAAGACACTTCTCCTCAATATGACCTCTTATGATTTAGATTTCAAAGAGGAAGGGCAAGTGGAACTCACCATTGAATATGTCGCCAGTATTGACTCTTTCTACTCAAAATCCACCTCGGATGTTCTCCGAGGATCCGCCCTTGTCCAGAAACCAATCGATGAAAGGAATATATACCTCCCTCAGGGGACTGCTACTTGGCGTGATTGGTGGTCAGGTAAAAAATCCAGAGAGTCAAAGTTGTATGAAAAGGGGTACCTAAAGCGCCAGCTAGACCTAGGTAAGAGTGCTAAGTTGAAAATGACAAAAACTTCTGGCGACGGCGATGAAGAGCCTGCGTTCACAGCGAATGCCAAAGGAGCTTTGTTTGAGATAGAGTATCTCCGCCTTCGTATAGAGTATTTAAAAGAATTTCAACCGAATAATAAAGATCTTATTAATGGTTTAGAATTGAATGTCAAAGAAGCTGAGGTGGTTTATCAGGAAATTAAAACATCATTGCGTGGACAAAGATACACATCTTTTCTAGAAGCAATCATTGCTAAAGGGAATTTGTTTGTGGTAGGTATTCGGGGTCCCCTCGACGGCGACCCCTCTAATCCTAAGTCCAAAGGTGTCATAAAGAGAGATTTTAACCTTTCCGCCGCCGATACCGGGGCGCTTAAGGAAACAATCCGACTCATTGCGGCAGGAGAAAGCGACCAACTTATTGAAACCCGAGCCCTTGACCCTTATGAGCGCCGCAGGCATGCAGGTTTTGAGTTACGCCCCGGCACCATCCCTGTTTTTTACATGCGCTTGGGAGACATTGTTGACGCTGCTATTAGAAATATGGGAATTAATCGACAGGACACTAGCGTAGTCTTGGGGAGTTTTCTTCCCAATTTAGCAGGAATGCCTTCCCCTATCAAGGGAACAACTCTGAGCGATAAGTATTATTCTTTGGCTGATCTGCCAGTATCGTTTGACTATTTTGGTCACTGGTTTATGGAACATGTGGTATCGAGAGAGAGGGAAACATACCCTTTCCGCCACTTCATGAACGACTTGATGAATGGGCTAGTTGCAGAAGTTATTAATTTTATTTGCCCCGAAAGCGCAACACGAATTTTTATGGACTTCACTTCGGTATCCACGCAGACTGATTTCCATGATAAGGCAACCTTTCAATTCTCTCCCCTGATCACAGGGAATGATTTTGATAATATAATAAAAGCACCACCTCAGGTATCTCGCCCAGTGAATAACAACTTTGTAGTTTACGCCAAACAATTAGATCCAGCACGTCGTGTGGGGGACAGAAAGATGGACGAGGAGGAGGGAATATATCACCTCATCTTGGGAGCCGACACGGGCATATTGAAAGGAGTCACCTTCTCAGAAAAATCCATGCCACAATATCGAGCTATGAAAATAGAGGCTTCCAACAAGTCTCAAACAGAGACTGCTGGCGCTCTGGTGTTGCCTCAGGATGCATCATGTAGACTCTTTGGAAACTCTCTTTTTCAAAATGGACAGCTTGTTTATATAAACGCTGAACTAGGATTAGGCAAACAGGCTGCGAATGCTCTTCGGCTGGGTGGTTATTATCGCATATATCGAGTGGAAAATTCAATTTCAATGAGTGGTTATGAGACAAGCATTGAATTAAAATATGACGATCCTCGTCGTATTCACACTAAGCAGTAGATAAACAAGGAGTAAAGAAGACCATGGCTACTCGTAGACAACCCGATATAACTCCTGAGATGTTATCATCTACTCTTCCCCAACTTATTCCTACAGCCAATAACAGCGCTAGTGCCCGCAAAGTTTACGAAGAGCGGCAGAAATACCGCTCCTCAATCATGCCGGCAGATGCAATAGCTAACAATAAAAACTTCTGGGGCATCGATCGTCTTTATGGCAAGGTAGATCTTAGGAACGCTCCAGTGTTGCCTCTACAGGATCAACTTAAACAATTGAGTTATACCGATGGTAATACTTTTTACGCTCTAAACTTTGTTGCTGATGCTTGGCGTGATCTAGCATTAGCCTTGCGGCAACTACGAAACCAAGGTGTCCTCTATGAGAATAGCCCTTGGGCAGAGCCTGTAGTAAAGCGGGCATATGTGGATATACCCACCGCTTACGATGATTATATGATGAGTACTATCTACCCCTCTTTCTCCTATGATTATCTGGAGGTAAAGGACCGAAGTAGCAAAGTTCTTAAATTTTCCGATTATCTTAGCTACTTCACCGATTACTTCTTCCGCCTGATGTCCCAGGCAGGTCCCTTATCTTTGAGTGGGTATATAGAGAGCACTCGGTCGTCTCCCAATATCAGCGGTCTTGTGATAGAGATTAGCGACGCTCCCCATGACGACGACGAGAATAAAGTTCTCACTTTTGTTGATGCTAACTTCCCCTTGGTGCATCAAATAATTAGTCATTATGGTTTTTCTTTTGATATCAATGCCCCCTGGCGTCTTGTTGCCAATATTGATAGCCCTGCCATGCGAGAATATATGAAGGGAGTCCCTTTGGAGAATCTAAATTATGTTGCTAACCAAGTAGATGAGTGCGGAGATGTCACATATGCTCCAGATCTCAATAGCGACGTATATGGCTTTTCTCAAATTCCTGGTCTAGAAAATATTACTCGCCATGCGGTGGGATACGAGCCCTATAGAGATCTTAGTATCTTTGGGGGAGGTTCTACTTGGTATGACCGAATGTTTTCTGCCTCTTATGAGACCGGGTGGAGACAAGACATGGAGGTGATAACTAGTTATGTTATTAAATTCTATGAAACATATACTATTGAAAGCCCTGTTGCCTCAACAAGCGTGGACAATAATAGCCCCAAGTGCATCAGTGCGACGCAGACTCTTATTCAGCCTCGGCGTCTTGTGGATGCGAGTGCTCTTTTGTCTTCGGGTCAATATGGACCTCGATGGATGTTGAAAAACTATTTTAACATACGGATCGCTGAGCGAAACGTGCCTATCAATGAACATCAGCGCCGAGTTATTATTCAAGAAATATTAAATATTTATGACCAATATCCTGGATCACCTGAGCGTAGAAGGGAAGTGGCGACCACTCACTTGGAAAAATATCTTCAACAAAAGGCACCCCAACCCTTGACAATTTACACACTTGCCGATATGATGGAAGCGTTAGAATAAGATACGGACGGTATAGGTGCTAGTTCAAACTTTTGATAAGAAAAACGAATGTATAGGGTTTTATGCAGATAGTCAACTATGTTTTGACATTGCCAAGTTCCCTACTGATGCTACCGCTACTTGGAATTATGTTCCATATTTACGAGATCAGCACTTAGAGATTGCCAAATTGTACTTAGAGGGAGACAAGGTTGAGAAAATCCTCCCGGACTATTTGCAGGAAGACTGGGAAGACATATCTAGGAAAATTTCTGCTTACAACAGGGCGTTTAGTTTAGCGAAAATAGATATGCAAGAAAATTGTTTTTATGATCTAGTTCCAGATGGCTTGCTCCGAGAGTGGGCAACCATTAAAAATAATATTACCTCCTATGTATTGGCAAAAGTTGCCCGCCCAAAAAGATATGATTTTTATCATCAACTACAGATACTTTTAGCAGATATTTCAAATCATCCTGTTTCTTTGGACACTAAAATCTTGCGTTCCTTGGTTGGATCTTCGGGTGATTCTAACAAGGCAGAGGCTTTGTTGCAGTCCTCACGGAAAGTAGTGTACAATATCTTTGGGACTCGCACTGGAAGACTCACAACGAAGCCTAAGTCTTTTCCTATTTTGACGCTGCCGGGCAAATTACGCAGTGCCGTGATACCTAACAATGATTTATTTGTCGAGTTGGATTTTAATGGTGCGGAAGTTCGGGTGCTCCTCGGTATGCTAGGAGAGCCTCAGCCGTTGGGCGATGTGCATCGTTTCCACCAGAAAAACATTTTTATGAACACATGCTCACGAGAAGAAGCTAAGACCTCTTTTTTTGCATGGCTATATGGATCCCGTGTTCTGTCTAATTCGGACGCTGGTAAGAGGTTGGAAGATTTTTATAACAAACAGAAACTCTTGGATCGCTACTGGATAAATAAAACTATAACTACTCCTTTTCACAAGGTTATGAAAGATGTTGACGAGCATCATGCACTCAATTATTTAGTTCAGTCAACGGCTGCGGATTTGGCTTTGAAGCAATTCTTGAAGGTAGACTATTTGTTACGCTCAAAAAAAGCATTATCACATGTAGCTTATCTGATTCACGACTCAATAGTTTTAGATATGAGGGAAGAGGACATGAAATATTTGAACGACATCTGCTACTTAATGAAGTCTACTAATTTTGGAGTGTTTCCCCTTAACGTAAAGAGTGGTACTACATTGGGTAATATGAGGGAGATCAAAGATGGATAAGGTTATAGGTCTAGGGTCATTTGGTTGTCTGGTGGGCGAAGAATTAGCTGCTTATCCCGAATACCGAATTTATAGAATCGACACGCTTTCCTCAGGTCGGGGATCTTTGGGAATTGGGGAATACACTAATATTGAAGAATATGAAAGAAGCCTAGACAGCCAGGAAGTGGAAATCTATCTCTCGTCTATTAAGAAAGGTGACGAGGTTCTCCTTATTACCGAAGGGGGAGAACCCATCACGGGGTCTTTGTTGCGCATACTAGAAACCATTCAGGACGCCTCCGTTAGTGTGATGTATATTTGCCCGGATCGAGAATTGATTGGGGCAGAGCAACGCCGTGATGACAAAATTGTTTTCAACATTATTCAAGAGTATGCCCGCAGTGGTGCTATTAATAATTGTTATCTTGTTTCTTATCCTGCCTTGGAAATTCTTACAGGCAACGTGCCCATCACCTCTTATAAAAAAAGCTTGGCTTATTTTTTGGGATATGTGACCGCCATGGTTAACTATTTTGCCCACACTAAGCCAGTGATTGAGAACGCTCCGACGGTGCAAAAGCACAAACGCATCTTGTCATACGGGGTTTCCTCTTTGGAAAAAACAGCAGAGGTGAAATTACTTTTCCCTCTTGAAGATGTAACGGATCTTCATTTTTTCTACGGAATTCCAGAAGAGTCAGTTACAAGTGATGAAACCATGATGGAAAAAATTAAAGACCATGTAAACAATTACTCTAAATCACAAGATATGCGAGTAACTTTTTCGGTTTTTTCTACCACTTTAGAGAATCCAATTGTGTTGGCAAAGGCTTATTCTAGTGCGCTTCAGAAACTACCAGAACGTTCGTGACGAATAAGGTAAAAACTAAATGTGGGTGACTATATAAAGGGACAACTTTCTACAATCACATTGAGTACAACAAAGAATGAACCAACATCAAAAAAGAATTTTATTGGCTTCTTTCTTGTCTCCGAGTTCTCCGGAGCTTGCGGAAGAGTACATACACAACTTAGTAGAAAAAGTAGACCTTTCTAGTCCCTACATATTTTTGTTCCGTCGAAGTGAATCCCCAACGGATTTTGTCGTTACTTATAATGTTTCGGACCCTAAAGTATCCCGGTCATCTGCGCAGGCTTATACAATGCGAGTTCATCGCAAAAAGCAAACAAATACTCTCTATACCATTAACGCCCTGAACGCCGCTGTAGCAATTCAGCACTCTGGGTCCACGGGCAAGAATTTACCTGTCAACTGGTCCGCCTATGAAAATTGCCTTCTTCTCACCGAGGGAAAAAACTTACAAGTGCATCCTGTTGAAGTTGTAAAGATTTATAAAATAGAAGAACCACCAGAGGAAAATTAACTTTACACCATCTCCTCATGTGGTATAGTAGATCACGGTCAACTAACCAGTAAAGGAGAAACACATGGGTATTGATCTTGCAAAGATGCGGCAGAAGCACGCCGCTCTCACGACCAGAGGAGGAGACTCCTCCGAAAACTTTTGGAAGCCAGACGAGGGCACGCACCAGTTGCGACTAGTGTGCCCGCCAAACGGCGATCCATTCTTTGAGGCATATTACCACTACGGCATGGGTGCCGAAGGTAAGACTACTGTCCTCAGCCCACGCACTAATGGCGATGCAGATCCCATTGCAGAGTGGGGAACCAGTCTTTGGAACGAAGGCACTGACGGCTCAAAGGAAGCAGCAAAACGCTTCTGGCCTAAGATGCGAGTGTTCGCTCCCATCGTCGTCCGTGGCGAAGAGGACAAAGGCGTTCGCTGGTGGGGCTTTTCCCGCACCACCTACCAAGCACTACTTGATGTAGTTCTTGATCCCGAGTACGGGGACATTACCGATACCGAAAAGGGTACGGACATTCGCATTGACTACGGCAAGAAGTCGGGTCAATCATTCCCAACGACTGATGTGCGCCCAATGCGCCGCACCTCACCCTTGGCGAAGACCGAAGAAGAAGTCAACACTCTTCTTGAAACCATCAAAGTCGCTGCGGATGTTTTTGATGTTGCTACTTACGAGGATTGCCAAAAGGTTCTTAACGACACCTTGGGCGAGACGGAGACCACAACTACCTCCGAGTCCACTCGTTACAACAACACCACGACCACTACCTCTACCACGAACACTGGCATGGAAGGCGTGGCGGATATCGAGTCAGCGTTTGATGATTTGCTGTCGTAGTTGACCAGCACCCGCAGGGGGGCACGGGGTGACAGGTGCCCCTCCCTATGGAAATGGAGATTAAATGGGAAACAAAGCTGGAAACAGCCTTGTAAGTGATTTGCGCAGCGAATTAAACAAGGCAGCTAAAGAAAATATTGCATACGATTTGCACGGGGATAACCCAACAGACGTCAAGACTTGGATTTCCACCGGCTCAACGCTTTTGGATTATATTATTTCCAACCGCAGAGACGGCGGGATCCCTGTCGGCAAACTCACCACGATCGCTGGGGAGTCTGCTAGCGGCAAGAGTCTTGTCGTCACTCAGATCTTAGCCAACTGCCAGAAGATGGGAGGCGTTGCTGTTTATATTTATACA